>JABLTL010058219.1_pt1 | contig 42821 bp, 34 predicted proteins | sample 7160151 | NCBI WGS metagenome assembly JABLTL01 (sample SAMN14651223, study PRJNA627086) | human gut metagenome | isolation source: feces | host: Homo sapiens | reverse complement strand
GGTATTCACACGCGAGCAGCTCCTTGACCAGATCTGGGGTTATGAGTATGTCGGCGACAGCCGCACGGTTGACGTACATATCAAGCGCCTGCGCGAGAAGCTGAAGGATCACGCCGCCTGGTCACTGTCTACCGTATGGGGCATCGGCTACCGCTTTGAAGTGAAGAAACAGGGGTAACCACCGATGAAGAAGTCTCTTTACCTGAAATTCATCCTTGGGTATATTTTCTTCGCATTACTCTCCTTCTTTACAATCGCTACGATCTCCGCCCGCCTGACCTATCATCACTGCCTGGAGCAGCAGGCCGGGCTCCTGCGGGCGGATGCCGTGCGCATGGCAGATGAATGCAGCAGTCTGTACACCGGAGGAAGTGAGACCCCTGAGACGCTCTACCCGGAGCTGACACGGATTTCCTCTTTTCTGGACGCACGCCTGTGGATTATAGATATGAACGGAACGATCGCTTACGATTCAGAGGATGAACTAAAGGACACCACGGTGGAAGAATTTGATCCCGCAGATACGGCGAAAAGCTACCGCACCGGAAATTTCTACCATGTTTTTTCGGAAAATATGCTCACTGTAACTGCACCGATCGCAGCCAACTTCCGCACCTACGGCTATGTGGTTATGCACACACCAATTGCTCACATCAACAGTCTAAGCGATGGTATGCTCCTTCCCATTTACATTACTTTCGTGATTATCTTTGCGCTGTCTCTGCTGATCCTGCTGATCTTCCGCTTTCATGTTATCAAACCGCTGAAGCAGATCACTCAGGCAGCAAAGGAATACGCTGCCGGGAACCTGAAGTATGAATGTAAGGTGGATTCGGAAGACGAGATGGGGTACCTTGCGGATTCACTGAATTTCATGGCGCATGAGCTGAGCAACTCCGAGGAGTATCAGCGCAAGTTCATCGCGAATGTATCTCATGATTTCCGTTCGCCGCTAACTTCCATCCGCGGCTACCTGGAAGCAATTGTGGACGGCACGATTCCGCCGGAGAGCCAGGAAAAATATCTGAAGATCGTAATTAATGAGACGGAACGCCTGACCGGTCTGACCCAGAACATGCTAAGCCTGAACTCGCTGGAGCGCAAAGCCATGCATCTGGAACGAATCAGCTTCGATATCAACCAGGTCATCAAGGATACCTGTGCAACCTTCGAGGGAACCTGCTCCCGCAGGGATATTAACTTCAGCCTGACTTTCCCGGAGGTAAATACATTCGTCTATGCTGACCGCTCCAAGATTCAGCAGGTGATCTACAACCTGGTGGACAACGCGATCAAGTTTTCGCATGACAATTCCACAATCCGAATCGACGTCTACGAACAGCATGATAAGATCTTTATCTCTGTCAAGGATACCGGCATCGGCATCCCGAAGAAGGATCAGAAAAAGATCTGGGACCGCTTCTTCAAGTCTGACTCGTCCCGCGGCAAGGACAAGAAGGGCACTGGACTCGGACTCTCCATCGTAAAGGAAATCATCCAGGCTCACGAAGAAACCATCGATGTGATCAGCACCGAAGGTGTGGGCACGGAATTTATCTTCCGCCTGCCGAAGGGACAGGCACATTAGGCACAGTGCAGAAAAGGAGTACACACTATGGCTGTTCCGGATATCGGAAGTATTGATTATGTAAAATATACCAATGTCACCCGCTGTTTTCAGATTATACTGAAAGCTTCGGAGACTTCCCGCACCCGGATCGCCGAGATCAGCCGGATCAGCAAGGTCACCGTCTCCAGTTGCGTGGATTTTCTGCTGGATAAGAAGCTAATCTGCGAGGTCGGCTTCCAGGAATCCCGCCGGGGAAGAAAGCCGACGCTGATCACGGTGAATCCAAATGCCGGGATTCTGCTCGGCATCGAAGCGGACGTTGTCTGCAGCAAATATATCGTCACGGATTTTGCCGGGAAACTGCTGGAACAGGGACCGATCCCCTGCGAGGTAGATAATCCGGAAACTTTTATGGCGCAGGTACAGAAGTTGGTTCTTCGGATCTGCGAAGACTATCCCGGATATGAACACGGCCTGATCGGCGTGGGAATCGCGCTGTCCGGTTATTATGATGAGAGAAGCGGTCTTGTCTCCTACGTAGCCAACCGCGCCAGCTGGAACGGATACCCGTTAAAGGCGAATTTCCAGAAGATTTTCCCTGATATCCCACTAATCGTCAATCGCCTAGCCAACGCCGGAGCAATCTGCGAAGGTTTCCTGGACACATCGCTACTGAACAATGATTCCATTGCGTTCCTGCACTGTTCCTGGGGACTGGGTGTCGGCATCTATCAGAACCGCCCCGGCAAGCCTGGTCTGATCAATGGCTCCAGCCGCTTCGGTCACACGACGATCAATTATAACGGTCGCCTCTGCAGTTGCGGCAACCGCGGCTGCCTGGAATCCTATGCTTCTCTTCGCGCACTGTACCGGAAGATTTTCCCGGAGCGTTCAATCTCCTCGCATTGTATCGATGATCTTACCGCATGCTTCGATCAGAAAGATCCCGCATTGCTTACGGCGCTGGATGAAATTGTTCTGTATCTCTCCATCGGCCTTTCCAATGTAGTGAACGCCTACCAACCGAGAAAAATCTATATCGGAGGTCTGATCCAACTCTTTCTGACAGAGGAAAACCTGACGCAGATCCGCCGTTCGGTGGAAGCCACCGTGCCGGATGTATTCCGTCAGGATCTTCAGATCGAGCTTCCCGCACACGGGATCTACTCTGCGCTGTATGGATGTATCGGGGATGTGAGAAACCGGATATTACAATTCGTTTTCTAAAAACTTAATCAGAATGCAATCACGCAAAAATAACCGCCCAAGCCTCGCAGACTGAGCGGTTATTTTTTATCAATCATAGCATGGGCTAACCGTCTATCGGCAACACCTTTTCTACCATTATATTAGCACTATACTTTGAATATGTCAGCCCGGAAGCGCCCAGCCAAGAAGTCCCGGGAACAATCCAAACAGATATGCCACGGCAATCAGGATCAGTACCAGCGGGATGATTCCCTTACTCAGTGACGTCATCGATTCACCGGATACCGGAGCCATCACGAAGAGACAGAGTCCATAAGGAGGCGTTGTCAGACCGATTGCCTGCGTCATAATAACTGCCACTACGAAGGAATACGGCTCCATTCCAAGGCGAAGCAGTACCGGATATACCAGCGGAACCAGAATACGCATGGCTGCGCCACTATCCATAAAGGTTCCGAGCACCAGCATCACCAGGAGAAGCAGTCCTACCAGGAGCATATGCGGGAATCCGGCATTCACCAACGTCTCCGCCATCTGATCCGGCACCTTCATCGCGCCCAACGCGCCTGAGAAGATATTCGCTATCGCAAGCAGGATGCAGAGCGGAGCCGCGCTGGAAAGACTCCCCTTGATAATCTCCACAACCTCAGACAGCGTCACCGATTTGTAAATCCACACACTGACAAAGATTGCATAGATCAGAGAGATCGCTGCTGCCTGAGAGGTATCCGTAATCCCGGCGAAGATGCCGCCCAGAATGATTACCGGACATATTAACGCCCATATGCTCTCCTTCAGCACTGCGGAGAACGGACGGGAGCGCAGCGCATCGTTATGAGCGTCGATCACCGCCTGATCACCATTTCCATGCTTCCGGCAGTACAGATATGCATATACAATCAGGATCAGACCAGCCAGAATACCAACCGGAGCCGCCATCTTATACAGTACAACCACATCCAGAGAGGGATCAAAAGCTTCCGTCAAACCGGCGGCCGTCGTAAGAGGCGCGCTGGGAGGAATTACCATGCCGAGACATCCGGCAGCTACCAGCAGGCAGGCGCTGAAGCGGGTATCATACCCCATCTTCTTCAGCAGTGGGAAGCACATCGCCCCTACTGCAGCCGTCGTAGCCGGACCGGAGCCGGAGATCGCACCATAGAACATGCAGGTCAGAACCGAAATAATCGGCATGAAGCCCCGCTTCTTTCCCAGATAATAAGCGAAAGTATCGAACAGCTTCTCTGTCAGCTTTCCTCTGGCCATCACGTCACCGGCCAGAATAAAGAGCAGAATCGTAATACCCACACTGCTGAGCGAACCGTTCATCATCCACGTTCCCAGATTTGCCAGCGTAAATCCGCAGTTTCCAGCAAAGAACAGCGGCATCGCCGCTACTGTTATGGTAATACTGGCAAACAGCGGCATCCCCAGCAGAAGCATCGTCCCGAAAAACAGTACAAAGAATAATGCAGTCATCGTATCTTCCTCCTCTCCTTATCTCGATTTCTTCCCCAGTGCCTGTACAATAAAACGAAGCAGCGCCAGACCGTATCCAACAATCGGAGCCAGATAAATCACGCCCATCGGGATTCCGGTCTCTTTATAGACCTCCCCAGCCGCAATCATTTCCTGCAGCTGCCGGATTCCCAGCACAAAGAAAAACAAGCAGACAAGAAACAGAATCACATTCATAAGCAGATCCAGGGCGTTCCTCGTCTTCTCCGAGTAATGCGAGGAAATCACATCCAGCTTCATAAACAGGCCTTTCTTCGCAGAGTAGGCAATCGCAAGGAACACAATCCACGCATAGGCAATCATTGCCATCTGATTCATCGCCTTTACCGAATCCGGCGCAACATATTTGCAGATCCACCCGGCGAGGATTAACAGCGTTACCAGTGCCATAAAAACTACGATCAGATTCTCTTCCAGCTTATTCCAGAAATCTTTCATCGCTTCTCCTCTCTTTCCTCTTCTTCGGTTATCTCAGTCCCAATCGGTCATATTGCTCTTCCGGAGCATCGTTTGCCTTCATCAAATCAACCATCAGGCTCGTCATTCGCTTTTCAATCGCTTCATTTTGAATTGGTCTCAGCTCCTCCGGATCGTCCTGTAGGTCAAAAAGCAGGGTCTCGCGGTTCTTCGGCTTACTTCCGGTTCCTGTTCCCGGCACTTTCAATACGGGGCAGCCCTTCGTGAAGGAGAAGCCGTCCACCAGCTTTGCCTGCCGCAGCTCTTCCACAGAGAAGCGGGTACGGATGTGCATCGGCACCAGCGTGTAATTATAATTGTACTGCTCTCCGCCCTCGACCCAGCCTTTCATATAAACATATCTACCGTCGGTTACGTTCACATGCCCGCCATGGATTCCGAACAGGCAGGCATCGCGTACCGGCGTATCCGAAGCTACCGTCTTCGCCAGATCGTGTCCCATCATATCCACTGTCGGTTCCAGGCCAAAATAACTCAGCAGCGTCGGAGCCATATCAATGTTCTGCACCAGGCTGTTCCGGCGCTCGCCCTGCACCTTTGAGCGGGGATCCCAGATGAACATCGGGATGTGCGCCACCTCGTTATAGAACGGAGATACGCATTTTGCCCACCAGCCATGCTCGCCCAGAAGGAAACCGTGATCCGTATTCACAATCAGTAGCGTATCCTTCCAGAGATCCAGTTCGTCCATCTTGTCCAGGAAGCGCCCCAGATACTCATCACACATGCTCAGAAGCGCCGCGTATTCATAGCGACAATGCTGCACCTCCTCCGGCGTCTGCGTCACCTGCGTGTAGGGCGGCCAGTCAAAGTGCAGTCCGTGATAATTATCCATTTCCTTGTAGTAGTCCTTATATTTCTGAGGAGAATGGAACGGCTCATGAGGATCGAAGGTCTCGATCTGCAGGAACCAGTTGTCCTGATCCGCGTTTCTCTCCATAAAAGCCAGTCCCTTGTTAAAGGTCTTCGCAATCGGGAAGTCCTCTTCCTCATGAATCTGCGCCCGGTTCACCCAGTCTTCTCTCGTATACTTGGACAGGTTCCGTCCACCCATGCTTCCCGGCATCTCCACCGAAGGCGGCATATACGGATCTTTGATCTGCCCCAGATAAGCGTCACCCTCCTGGCCACGGACGAATTCAAAGGAACTGTAACGCTCATGGAAGGTCGCGCCTCCATCCTCCCAGTAATGCGCGTGATCTGTCACCAGGTGTGTATACACTCCGGCATTCTTCAGCATCTCCGGCATGGAATCATCGTATGGTTCCACCGGTCCCCAGCAGCGATGCAGGAAATTGTAGCGCCCGGTGTGCAGCTCGCGCCGCGCCGGCATACACGGCATACTTCCCACAAAACAGCGGTCGAACGTCGCCGTCCGCTCGCCCAGGCGGCGGAAATTTGGCGTATGCGTCCAGTCGTTCCCATAATTAGGAAGCAACCGGCGGTTTAATGAATCAAACATCAGCATAATTGCTTTCATAACAAAGGCTCCTTTTTTGTTAAGTCTCTTAAATAAATAATAGCAGATGAGTTCTGCTTTGTCAAGAGATTTAATTAAGTGTCTTTAAAATATATGCAAAAGAGGCAGGAAACCGCCGGAAAGTCCACAACAAAGACCTTCCGGCGGTTTCCTGCCTCACTTATATTGATCAGCAAAACACTATTGTGCGGTTATGGCATTTCGCTGATTTTGTAACGTTTAAGACTCTAATTCTCTGTGGAGGCCAGGCTATCCCAAAGCCAGTTATCCACATACCAACCTCTCAGATAATCCATGGAATCAATCCAAAGTTGCGCCACACATGTCTTTTCATCAATAATCTTGGTGTAAAGATACAGTGTATATCCATACGTGGAATCATCTTCTGTACAATTTATATATTCCCATCCATTTTTCATCATTCGGTTATTCACTGTTGCAAAATGTTCCAGAATATACGATCCAAAAAAGGCTATATTATAGTCCTCCTGGTTTGTCATACTAAAAGCACCCTCTTCCGGAACATAAGTTATATAAAACCGATCTGACTGGTAGGCTGTCCCAAGCCCCTGAAAAAGCACATCTTCACAGGCACTTAATCCCAGCATTCCCGGAAGAAGTTCAAAATTTCTCACATAGTACTCTCCTACATCAAGAGCATCGCGACCTACAAACGTTCCACAACCGGATATTACACCATAGCTGTCACAGATCTTCTGAAATTCCTCGGAATCTGCAAATTCATTAAATACGTACAGTTCAGGTATTCCATTTCCCAATTGATTTCTCCAGCTACGGTAGCCTTCCGGATCTGATTTTCTTCCCAACAGCAATTCATATAAAAGTTCCAGATAATTGGAGTGATGTGTATCTATTGCTCCATATTCTTCTGAAAATATGAATCCATGCGCCACTTCTTTCGCCGTATCCCGCCCAGTCAAAAGTGCGTTGCACCATGCGTTCAATCCATCTTCGTCCGCTTCTCTTCCCAAGCAGAGGCGATAACAGCGAACCACGAACTTCGTCACGCCTTCGTTCTGATCCATCGGTGCATTTAAGATCGCATAACCACGCTGGATACCATAACGCTGACAGATCTCTGTGAACTCCTTTGATTCCGCGAAGCCGCGGAATACGTGCATACGGGAGAGTCCGCTGTCCAGAACTGCCTGCCAGGCTTTTAATCCTGCCGCATCCGGATCACGGTTCAGGAAAGTTTTATACAGAATCGTCAGATACGTTGTATCATCCATCTTTCTGGACTGAAATTCCGGGCTCTCAATAAAGCCCTGCGCTACCTTCGCGCCCTGCTCTCTTCCGGACTTTAGTACGTCCGTCCATGCGTTCAGCCCATCGCCATCCGGTCTGCGCTGCAGGATGTACTCATACAAGCGCGCTACGAAGTCTTTTACAGGATCAGAGTATCCGGCTTCCAGAGAAGCGGCCTCCGCTTCTTCTACAACGACTTCTCCGGATTCCTCAATGACTTCCGTTTCCACAGTTTCCGGCGTTTCTTCCAACTCTGACGCTTCCAGTGTTTCTCCCGATGCTTCCGCATCTGCCTCTGATGCAATGCTTTCTGAAGTCTTTTCAGTCTCCGCAGACCCTTCTGCTGTGATTTCTACAGCAGCCTCTGCAGGCATTGCTTCCGCATATGCGACACTCAGCGGTGTTACTACCATGCAGCCGGCAAGCAAACCTGATAGAATTGTTCTGGATACTCTTCCTCTCATACGCATTCCTCCTCAAATTTTCCTTTTCCTTATGTTTTCTATGTTACTTTCTTCAATAATCATAGTCTATCATAACTGCCACACATTTTCCAGTATGTTTTGTTTAATATTTTAATTTTTCGAGTCAAAAAAATAACCGCCCCAGCCTCGCAAACTGAGCGGTTATTTTTTAACTGATAAATGGGGCGAGCCGTCTATCGGCAACACCTTTTCTATGTTTATACTAACACTCCACACAAAATATGTCAAGCCAGCTTCACGGTTCGCCCCACCATGTTCTTCTACTATCTCAGGCACTCGAAGTACTCGCCCATGTCGCCTTCCGGCCAGTTATTCAGGTACCATGCAATAACTGTATCACCGGAATTTACCATAAGCTCAACGAGATACGGCGCGCCGCCGATAACCTTGGCATAACCAACAACAATATCACCATCTTCCTCGGAATAATATCCGGCTTCCCAGCCATTTCCTAACAGACTGTTATGGAAGGTTGTAAAATCAGTTCCAAGGCTGCATCCCGCCAGATTTATATTCTTCGCACCGCCATTCAGCATACTGAAATTACCGTTCGGCAGCCAGACAATATTGAAATAGTTCTCCGTCTCATATGCCGTTCCGGAACCGCCAAACATCCAGTCTCCGCAGGACCGCATATGGAACATTCCCGGAAGTTCCTGATAGCGTGTCAGATAAGAAACAATGTCGATATCACTCTGTCCTACATAGATTCCACTGCCGGACTGGATACCGTAACGGCTGCAGATCGTCTGGAATTCATTCGAATCCGCAAACTGATTGAATACATTTTCACGGCTGTATCCATTATCCAGTACCTGACACCATGCGCTCAGACCACTGGCATCCGGATTACGATCCATCAATACCTTATACAGCAGAGTGATATAATCGCGATCCGACAGGTTCTTATTCATGAATTCATTCGAGAAGAAGAATCCATGCGCAACTTCCTTTGCGTTATTGCTGCCGCTTAAAAGCGCCGTGCACCATGCGTTCAGGCCACCTTTGTCCGCATCTCTTTCCAGGCAGAGGCGGTAATTGCGAACCACAAACTTCGTCACGCCTTCATTCTGATCTCTCGGCTCCGTAAGAATCGCATTGCCTCTCTGAATTCCATAGCTCTGGCAGATCTTGGTAAATTCCTGCGACTCCGCAAACCCACGGAATACATGCATCCGGGAAAGTCCGCTGTCCAGAACCGACTGCCAGGCTTTCAAACCATTGGCGTCAGCCTCACGATCCAGGAAGGTACGATAGAGAATCTTAATATAAGTCGTATCATCCATCTTCCGGGACTGGAATTCCTTACTCTCCACAAAGCCCTGCGCTACCTTTGCGCCCTGCTCCTTTCCGGATTTCAGCACATCCGCCCAGGCTTTCAGACCATTGGAATCCGGCTTACGATTCAGGATGTTCTCATAAAGGCGTGCGACAAACCCCTGCACCGGATCTTTATATCCAGCCTCAACGGAAGCTGCTTCCGCGTCCTCTGCTGCGGCTGCTTCTTCGGATTCCACAACAACCTCCGGCTCTTCCGCTTCCGGTGTCTCCACTTCTGCCTCCGCTTCCATGCTCTCTGAAACTTCTTCCGTCTCTGCAGATTCTTCTGCTGTTGTCTCCACAGAAATTTCCGCAGGTATCGACTCCGCATATGCGGCTCCGACCGGTGTTACAGCCATACAGCCGGCAAGCAGGCCGGTAAAAACAGCTCTGGATACTTTTCCTCTCATAACACGATTCCTCCTCAATTTTTTTCCTAACGCTTCTCGGTAATGTTCTTCAACTATTATAGTCTAGCATAATTGTAAAATATTTTCCAGTATATTTTGTTATTTTCTTTTATTTTTTCATTACAGCAAAGCCGCAATCAGCCCGCAGACACCGCAAAGCGCCATTACCAGGATCGGATTCCATTTCCACTTGCGAAGGATAAATAATGCGGCCGCAAAGCAGATCAGACCCAACCAGTTCACATTTGAAAGCTGCATGGCATTTTCCTGAAATACGACCAGTTGGAGAATCGAGAGACCTGCCGCGGCAATCAGAGCGACAACAGCGGGGCGAAGCGTTCCCAGCACATTCTGAAGCGCGGAAATATTCTTATAACGGTAATAGATCATGGCAAGAATGGAGACGATAATGCACGACGGCAGAATACAGCCAAAGGTGGCAACCATTGCCCCTGGCACACCGGCAATCCGGATTCCGACAAAGGTGGCGGAATTCACCGCGATCGGCCCTGGCGTCATCTCCGCGATCGTGATCAGATCCGTAAACTCACTCATCGTCAGCCAGCCGTGTCCCTGCACGACCTGGCTCTGGATTAACGGCATGGCTGCATACCCGCCGCCGATGCTGAACATTCCAACCTGTATAAAACTCAAAAATAATTGTATATAAATCATGCCGCACTCCCCTTTCTCCGGCTTGCCAGTTCCAGAATAATTCCGATCACAGCGGCTCCCAGAATGATGTAGATAACGTTCACATTCAGGAAGAAGGTTGCCACAAACGCACCGACCATAATCAGATAATAGACCGGACGGTGTGTTTTGATCACATTTCCACCCAGTCCGGCCACCACATCCAGAATGACTGCGGCGACACCGGCCTGCATTCCCTTTAACATTGCCGCCACATAAATATTCGTGATGAACGCATGATAAAAGAACGAGATCACAGTGAGAATCACCATCGGCGGAATGATCGTTCCCAGCACAGCGGTCAGCATCCCGATAAAACCTGCCACACGCCAGCCGACCAGGATCGCCGCATTGACCGCGATTGCGCCGGGCGAGGACTGGGCGAGAGCCGCCAGATCCAGCATTTCCTCCTCGTCAATCCAGTGCATTTCGTCCACAAATTTTGTCTTCATGAATGTAATAATGACAAATCCACCGCCGAATGTAAACGCGCTGATATACAGCGTATTCAAAAACAGCTTCCACAAAGTGCTCCTGTCTGCTTTTCCATTCATCATTTATTCTCCCCTTTTCTCAGATTGCATCTATCTGCTACACTTTTCCACAAATTTTGCAATAGCTTCCACTGTTACAGTTTCGTAATCAATTTTGCTTCCACAGCCCGTCTTCAGAATAGCACTTGTCAGTTCATGTGTAAAATGCTATATTTTTATTGAATCCATAAATATTTTGTTATAATAAAGGGAATATCTGCAACCTTTTGCTACAATTAAGGTAGGAGAATGAGTATGACCATCCGGCATATGCGAATCTTTATTGCTGTATTTCAGGAAATGAACATTACAAAAGCGGCAGAAGTTCTTCACATGACGCAGCCCGCAGTCTCACGGGCGATTCAGGAACTGGAGAGCTATTACGGCATCCATCTCTTTGAACGTATCCATCACCGCCTGTTTCGGACAGAAAGTAGCTACGCATTCTATGCGCGCGCCCTTCACCTGATTGATTCCTTCGACAGCCTGGAGAAAACGATGAAGAACTGGGACGAGCTCGGCGTCCTGCGAATTGGCGGCACGATCACGATGGGGAATTTCGTGCTTCCCGGCCTGGTATCGGAATTTCAGAAGATTCATCCTAACCTTCAGGTTCGCGTAACTATCTCTAACAGCCAGAACCTGCAACAGGCGCTTCTTGACAATCGACTGGATCTGGCACTGATCGAAGGCGGAATTTCTTCAGAGGAACTGACCTCTGAGCTTCTAACGGAAGATCACCTCGTCCTGATCTTCCCATCCGGGCATCCGCTCTGCCTTCGGGATTCGATTGTACTTGCAGACCTGATTCAATATCCATTTCTGGTACGTGAAAAGGGAAGCGCCGGGCGCACGTTTCTGGATCATGTCTTCGCCGCACACGGCATTGACTTTGTTCCACTCTGGGAGAGTGCCAGCACGCAGGCGCTAATCCAGGCGGTCTCCGCCGGAATTGGCATCTCGATTCTGCCGGAACGCCTGGTGCAGAGAGATCTCGCGGAAGAAATGATCTGTACGCATCCGATTGAGGATGAAACCTTCCGCCGCAATAACTATATCGCATGGCATCATCAAAAATTTCTGACGGATACCGCGAAGGATTTTATTGCACTCTGTCATCAGCACAGCACAAAGGCAGGGGAATCGTAAAGATTCTCCTGCCTTTTTCTTCTATCTTCCTTCGATCAGCTCTTCAGAACCTTGCGGATTACACAGAGCACGATTCCTGCTACCGACAGCGGCAGCACTTTGCTGTATGCGCTGGAAAGAGTCTGCAGAAAGCTTTGCAGAGCTGAAATCAGCGTTCCGCCTTCCGGAAGGAAAGTTTCCAGACCGGCTGCCATGCAGATAATCAGGAAGAAAAGGAAAGCAAACAGACCGCGCCCGGTATCGTAGCTGCGAATCCGGTCATCGCTTGCCGCGCTTCGGCGGCTCAGCGACCAGAAAGCGGATACAAAACCAAGCAGTACCAGGCAGGCGGCTCCTGCCAAATACAGCATCAACCCCCAGTTCTTCTCCGCAAACATCGTGCCGATACTGCCAAGCAACGGGGATCCGGTCATAAAAGCGACAGCCAGACGCATCGTAAGAAGCAGCATGACAAGCGCTGTTGCAAAGCGAAGAACCGATGAAATGCCACGGCTGGCTGCGCCGGAAACTTTTCCGGTAATTCCTTTGCCGTCTTTGGCAACGACCTTCTTGACCTTTTTTACTTTCTTGACTTTCGTTTTGGCCCGGCTGCTGTATCCGCGGCTGTCACGCTCGTTATCCTCATAGGCATAGCGGCTGCGATATCCCTGGTTATCTCTGGATTCTTCTTCATAGCGACCGGTGTACCGACTTTGGTTTCCGTCTGCACTCTCTGTATAACGTCCGCTGTAGCTGCGATGCTTCCCATCCGAATCATCCTCATAACAGCTCGTATCGCTCTGGCTTCCTGCCTCGCTGTCTGAGACTGTATTCACACGGTCGCGATTATACACCCACGTATCTTCCATATTTTCAATATAGCTGTTCTCATAACTGCGATCTTTGCTGACGCCTCCGCCATAGCGGCGCGCATCAGTATTACTGCTACTATCATACTCTTCCGTCTCAGAATAGCGGACTCTGTATTCCTCCGGATTCTGCGAACGGCTCACATCCCGTACCTTTTTCTCCGATGCTTCCCATTCATCATCCAGATCGGTATATGAAACCTGATTTTCTGTCGCCGGTCTCCTGCGGCTACGCTCGCTTCCCGTATCCCTTACGGTATCATTTCTTCCTGACAGTCTCATAAAATCACTCCTTCTGGCTAAAATATACCCATATCCATGTTCTTGTCCGGATATTATTTTAACACGAAGGCAATGGAAAATCCAAGAGCATGGCGAAATCGTAAGGAAATCGTCAAAAGTTGGAGAGCTTCTATCTGCTCAGGGAATTATTTTCCTGCATTCTTTTCATAGAATTTCTCCACATAATGGGCAAACTGTCCCGTCAGATCATTTTCCTGCATATGTTCCTGCGGAACGATCATATATGTATCACGGGAAAGGGATTGCCGCAGCGGAATCCGTCTCACCTCGTATTCACTGGCGGCAATACGCCCGGACAGGAACGTAATACCAAATCCGTCCGCAACCATGCGAAGAAGCGCATCCGTCTGATTACACTCAAACGTTACATGCGGAGTCATACCACGGGAAATCATAGCTTCCCGTATCAACGCATTCACACTGTGCTGCCGGTCAAGAAGCATCAGACGCTCTTCTCGCAGATCCTCCCAATCTACATATTCTCGCTGACAAAATTCATGCTCCTCCGGGACAATCACATAATACTCATCATGCAACAGTGTACTGCAATAGTAACCGCTCAGATCATAGACATCCAGATTGGAGACGCCTCGTACTCCATCTGCAATTCGTGCAGTAAAACAAATATCTGCTCTCCCCTCAAGAAGCCATTCCACGACCTGACGCGCACTGCTTCGCTCCACTTCCAAATGAACGCTGTCCTCCGGAAATTTATCAATAAAAGAAGCCATCGGCGTTGTAAGTCCCACTTTTCCCATATGATCCACACTTCCAATATGAATTGTGCCGCCAGACGAATACTTCAGCAGCTCGGCACAAATATTTCGGTAATTGCGTAATGCATCTCTGGCATAGACCAGAAAATCGCGTCCCGCATCCGTCAACATTAACTGTCGACGCCCGCGGACAAACAGCTTCACATTTAGCTCCTCCTCCAGCTTGTTGATTTGTTTGGAAAGGGAAGACTGTGAAATTGACAACTCATAAGATGCTTCTGTAAAGCTTCCCTGCTCTGCAATCGCTACAAAATACTCCAACTGGTCGGTATGCATATTTCTTATCCGCCTTTCTTCTGTGAATATAATCGGATTTGCTATATCGTCTGCCTTTTTCTTTATCATTCGTTTTCGTTCTCACAACTCTGAAGATAGCATAACACGAATATTTCATTCCGGCAATTTGTTTTTCTTTTTTCCAAATCGGAATCTTACATTTCCAAAACGGAATTGCGTATCCGTTCCAAAAAATATATTATTCTTACAAAGAAACGTGCTGCGCAGCACAGAGCAACATCTATGTAAGAAATACAATGGAGGAAACCTATGCTAACCAACGACTATTATGACCTGATTGTTATCGGCGGAGGCACTGCAGGCACGCTTTGCGCAATTGCCGCTGCAAGATCCGGTCTGAAAACAGCCGTGATTGAAAGAAATTCCTGGCTGGGAGGAATGGCCTGCGGCTCCGGACTTACGGAAATGAATGCCGCCGGATTTCAGTCCCGTCCGCTTTACCATGGACTGGAAGAAGAAATTTTCAACCAGCTGATCGAAAGCGGACACGGAGAATATCATTTCGCCGTTCCCATGTCATCCAACAAGGAGGTGAAAGTCGATCGGCTTCGCTACGATCCTGAAATTCTGAAAGTGATCCTGGAAGAAAAGGCAGTTTCTGCCGGCGTTGATATTTTCTATGATTCTGAACTGACAGAAGCCGAGGAGAGAGAGGACTGCTGCCGCATTACCGTCCGAAACCTGTACGCAACCTGGAACATGGAAGCATCTTATCTTGCTGATGCCTCCGGGAATGCGAATCTGATTCGGACTCTGGGCGGTGATACCATCAAAACACCGGAAGAAAAACAGCTGACATCCACTTTGATGTTCCGCATCTCTGGTGTTGATATTCAGAAACTTAATGAATTTCTAAACAGCGGCCAGCTTCCCTCTGTGATCCGGGAAGGTCTTTCCCGTGAAGTCCTGAAAGGAAAAATCCTGGCACTGACTCCAATCCCCGGATCCCGGGATGTCAGTGTGAATGCAACCAGGGCTCAGGGAGATTACGAAGACAGTCGTTCCTGTTCCCGCAGCGTCATACAGGCACGAAGTCAGATTCTTCCTATCCTGGAATTCATCAAAGAACAAATTCCAGGAGCCGAAGAAGCAACTCTTTCGTCGATTGCCCCTTTCTTCGGAGTCCGCGACGGCCGCCGGATTCATGGCGCCTATAAACTTACTCTGGACGATCTGGAAAACATGACAAGATTCGAAGACAGTGTTGCCTGCGGCTGCTATCCGATGGATATTCATGACCCGGTCACAAATACCGTCATCTGGAAAGTACTTCCCGGAGTCTACCATATTCCTTACCGAAGCCTTTTACCTGTTGGCTTTCACCGCACGCTCGTCATTGGCAAATGCCTGGCTGCAGATAAAGAAGCATTTGCAGCAATCCGCGTAATGCCGATCATGATGAATGTGGGAGAATCCGCCGGATATCTTTTCCGACTGGCTAAGGAACGCAAGTGTTGTATGGATGAACTAAACGCAGAAGAAATTCGTGAATACTTAGACACAAGATACCTTAACAATTAACTTATGAGGTGAGAAAACTATGGATAAATCAAAAAAGAACCTGATCTACATTTTGATCGCATTCGCATTTATGCTGCTGTTCCCGCTGATTCCCGCGCCGGAAGGACTTACCACGATGTCCATGCAAGCGTTTGGATTGTTCATCGGAATCATGATTCTGTGGAACTTCGTTGGCATTGACTGGCCTAGCTTCCTGTGTATGGCCATGATTGCCATTTATGGCCTGATGAAACCGGCTGCCATCTTCTCTTCCGGTCTTGGAAATGCCACCATTGGCTTCCTGATGGTATTCTTCATGCTGAGTCATGTTCTCAGTCAGGTTGGATTCTCCCGCCGTATGGCAATCTGGTTCATGACCAATAAGATCGCAAGAAAGAGTTCCTGGGCTTTTGTAATCATGTTCCTCTTCGGTGCAATGTTCGTTGCCTCCTTTATGTCGCAGACAGCAGCGCTCCTGATCTTTTTGCCGATTGCAGAACAGATCTTCCGGGAACTGGATTATCAAAAGGGTGACCGTGTTCCCCAGATGATTGTGCTTGGTCTCGGCATTGCCGTAGGTATCGGCTCGGCAAATACTCCTCTCGGCCACGCAATTATCCTGATCCCGATCCAACTGCTGCTGGAGCAGACCGGCCTCTCTGTAAATATTATCTCCTATAGCATATTCGGCTTTATCACCGGTCTGATCATCTTCGCTGCGCTGATTCTGATCTACCGCTTCCTGTATCGCCCGGATCTGAGCCGTATGAAAGGTTACGATGTCTCTCACTTAAGAGAATCTCTTCCCGCTATGGATAAGAAGGAAAAGATCTCCGCCGTTCTCTTCGTAATTGTAATCGCCATCTGGATCATTCAAAGCTGCTTTAAGAATCTTGTGATTCCATTCATCGGCATCAAGCTGAGTGCGCTTGGCAATGCGATTCCGGTTATGGTTGTAATTGTAATTCTGTGCATGTGGAAAGTAGATGGCAAACCGATTATGGATTATAAAGAATCCGTAACAAAGGGAGTGCCGTGGAGCGCACTGATCTTCAACGCGGCCGTACTTGTATTGAGTGGAACACTGACCCTGGAGGATGTCGGCATCTCCAACTTCCTGGTGGAGAAGGTTACCCCTCTCGTATCCGGACTGAATCAGGGCGTATTCATCCTGATCATCGCCGCTCTGTGTATTATCGCTACAAACTTCTCCTCCAACACCGTATGCGCGACCGTATTCTTTACGATCTCCGCTCCGATTGCTCTGGCTATGGGAAATGTAAACATGGTTGCTCTGGCTTCCGTCATCGGCGCTGCTGCTTCCTATGCATTTGCAACTCCGCCCTCGACCATGCCAATGGCAGTCGTTGCCGGTACCGGTTGGGTTGATGTAAAACAGATGTTCAAATACGGCGGTCTGGCAGCTATTGCCAGCATTCTGATCCTGTCCTTCATCGGATACCCGATCGCTGCCGCAATTCTGTAACCAGGAAAAGGCCTGTGAAAACAAGTTTTGCTTCACAGGCCTTTTTTTCTATCAAACTTTTATATAGAATTTATCAGGAACCATTACTCCCTCGAACGCTCTTAGCTCCAGATCACCTTCATGAAAACCGGGTAGCAGTCTTCTACCACCTTCATGATGCGCAGAAAGGCCTCGCAGGCTACCTCGCCGACACAGCAGTCATCCGTTCTTAAAGGTAAATCATACTCCAGATTCACATCATTGTCTGAATCCAGAATGAATTTGATGTATCTGAACTTATTATTGCACTCGTTGATCGCCTTCAGCATCTCAGCCTGCTTCTCCTCCGCCACATCGCGAACCAGACCAAACAGAACGATTCTGACATCATTATCATCATCACTGGAGAGGAAACGCACAACGGCATCCGGTCCGTTCTTCACACCAAACATGGCACTTATCTCGGAATAATTCTCCTGTTCATGAACAGAATACTTAATCTCTTCTGCATCCATCGCCCGTGCGATCAGTCTTGTTGCTTTATAAATCATAGTTTTTTCTCCCTTCTGTATTGCTCATATACTGCCTTCGCATACCGATATTACAGTTTAAATTACAACAATTCAGATAAAGCTTAATGCCGCACTCATCAAAAGTCAATACATTTTCTCTAACTATTCCGGTTAAAAAATCCCGCGTTTTGTTGATATGGCAACTTTTATCATATATAATATGAATACAGGACAATTATTGCCAAACGAAGAAAGCGAGTACAGCATGAATGATTATTTTATCCCGCTGGGAGGCGCAGACGAGATCGGCGCTTCTTCCTATTTTCTCTCTGTCGATGGTATAAATATCCTGCTGGACTGCGGTGCGCGATTAAAAGAAAATGAACTTTTTCCTGATTATGAGCGAATTCTCCAGGAAATTGATTACTCGGAAATTGATTTTATTCTGATCAGTCACGCTCACTTCGACCACATCGGATCGCTGGCATCCATCGCAACACGTGCCGAAAACGCAGAGATTATCACCACGCAGGATACGAAAACACTTATTTCCATGCAGCTTCTGGATCTCGGCCGGGTCTCCAACCACAAGGAATCCGAACGCATTGTAAATGAAAGACTCCGGCAGACGCAGCTGATCATTTCCCGGATTCATACCCAGCCGGTTATGCGTCCCATAGAACGAAGGGATTGCAGGATCACCTTTATGCCGGCCGGCCATATGCCCGGAGCCGTTATGATTTATATCGAGAGCAGACACCATTCGATTCTGTACTCCGGCGATTTCAGCATTCACAGCATGTTCGGCGTCAATGGAATGCGGCTTCTGACCGGGATCGCTCCGGATACACTCCTGCTGAATGCGCCCAATACTTATATGGCGCCGGAAGCCTGGACGGAGCAGATCGAGAACCCGGAGAGGTTCAGCGGAGAACATAATAACTATGCCTGGCTAGTCAGCTTCCTCACCGGCAGACTTCAGAAAAAGCAGAATATCTATCTTTATTCCCGGAGTATTCCCCGCCACCTGGATCTCTTCTATTTTCTCAGAAGCGCATTTCCGGAGGTTCCTGTTGTACTGGAACCCAAAAGCCGATCCGTCGCGGATAAACTTTCCGACATGGGTTACTTCGTCTATGGGACGAGCTTCCGGGAGACACCTTCCGGCCTGGAGGACGGATATATTGTTGTCGGGCAAAACAGCACAAGAGAGAATTGTGTCCCGGTATCCTTCGACTGTTACAGTCTGCACGCCACTCCGGTGGAAACGCTGCACCTGGTGCAGAAGATCTGTCCCCACAATGTATTTCTTCTGCACGTAAAGCCAGACAACATGCAGAAATCTCTGGTCGATGTATTAAGAGAAACCAATCCGGATATTACCGCACGCCAGGCGGTAAACGGCACAAAATATTATATCAGGAGGAAGAAGACAATGAAACATATCGACATCTTCCAGCGTATCATGGACAATGAACTGGCCCGCGCCAGGGAAGAAATCGAACGCAAACATGGTGCTTCCGCGCAGTTTCTGGCAGAGCGGACCGCGATCTGCGGAAGCATTTTGTACCCCAATATGCACCCGCGCGACGCTTACCAGAACGTCAAAGATCTTTTTTCGAAAAAAGAGACCATAAGCTACAGCGATTACATAACTGCACTGGGAAATGTAAATCTTGATACTGTCGATCGCCGTCTCTATCTTCTTCATCGTGTGGAACAGGGAATTGCCTGGCTGAAGCAGGCGCTTGACGGAGATACGAATGGAATTGAAAAATTCGCAGACTTCACGGAGAATCTGAGCCCACGCGAAGCGAACACTCACCGTCTTATTTTTATAGGCAAGTGTGCCGTTATCTTCGCGATCTGCATTGATCCGGATCTCAAAAATGAGAAGTATCTTCCGATTTGTATCGCTTTTGGCGCACCCTACTGCAACCGCCTGCTGCGGAATCTGCGCAACTGTCTGATGAAAGAATACGGCATCCGCAGAAAAAGAAGCGCGCAGGATGTCCTGAGCAAGACCAAGGAGATGCTCGATGAAGCTTCCAAGGTTACGGAAGCTGCCGAATCCTCTTCCAAAAGTGAAATTGAAAAGCTTCAGTTCGAAAATAATAATTACAAGAGCTCCCTTGAGGCCGCCCAGTCCATGTTCGACGAACTCTGGGAAACCCTGGATGAGAACGCGGAGGAAGCCAAGCGAACCGCCATTCTCTCCTTCTATTCCATGATGAATTCAGAAAAATACGGAAATCTCCTGGATTCCGTTGAGTTCGTGGAGAAGACACTGGCAGAGCTGAAGGCGCAGAAGTTCAAGACGCCCGCACAGTTAAAATCGCTTACGATTGTCTTCCGTCAACTGGCCCGTTTTATCAAGGACTGCGGTATCAAGCCAATCGACACCACCGGCAGAGAATTCACCGCATGCGCCGATGATCTGGACAGCTATGAATACATCGGAAATTCATATGCCAATGAAGAAGAACGAACCGTTATCGTGGAGCACCCCGGCTGGAAATTTGAGAATATGGTGATTTCCAAGCCGGTAGTCCGTGAAAAAGAAGAAGAGGAAGGAGTTTAAAATCATATGTGTCAGAATCAGTTTTATATCGCCATTGACCTCGGAACAACGAACTCTGTTATCGCCCGCGCAAATTTCTCCAATGGCCGGCTGGTTCCCTGTGTCCTCGATATTCCCCGGAAGAATGAAACCGGAAGTACGTCCCGCGACAAACTTCTTCCTTCCGTTGTATATTATTCGAAGAACCGTTCCGGCGAGATGAGCGCCGATGTTGGCAACTACGCCAAGAGCCGCTATGGAATCAAGAACAACTATGTCTGCAAATCCGTCAAGTCACTGATGGGCCGTACCGAATCGGTTCCTCTTGCAGGCGAAATTGAAGATAAAACTCCGGCGGACGTATCCGCCCAGATTCTGAGATATCTGGTGAACCAGACCAAGAAGATTCTGCATCAGACGTACCTGAACGATGTTGTCATTACCGTCCCTGCCTCCTTCGATTCGGATCAGTGCCAGGCAACCATCGATGCCGCGAGATCCGCCGGACTTAACGTGGATAATTCCCACGATATCCTCCTGTATGAACCCAAAGCAGTCATTTACGATTTCATGCGCATGCAGGAAGATGGTGAAATCCCTTCCAACCTCCTCGATCTGGAGACAGAAAAGAACGTTATGGTTTTCGATCTGGGCGGAGGTACGCTCGACGTTACCCTTCACCGGGTCGGCCGCTCGGAGAATGGTCTGTATAACATTACCGATCTTGCCATTTCCAGATACACGGCGATCGGCGGTGACAATTTCGATGAACTCCTTGCCGCAGATATGCTGAAAAAATTTGAAGAGGATGAGGATAATGTTAAAATAAGCGGAAATCGCCGGGAAGAGGTAATGTGCAAGCTGAGAAGACTTGCAGAGAGCATGAAGCTGGAGCTTTCCATGGAATACACCAATTCCAGAGACTACGGAACTCCGATTGATGATGATTGTGAATTTGAAGTCATGGACGTAAATCTTTACGATTCCTATGCGCTTGAACTTACATACACCAAGGCGGAAATCGAAGAAATTCTCGCTCCGCTGATGGGATATAATTATAAGATTGATGATGTTAAAAAGATCCAGCACATGGACGAAAAAGATGTTAACAATATTATTTATCCTATTCTTGACGTTCTTGAAAAAGCCGGCGGCGATGTAAAGATCGATGCGGTACTCCTGAACGGAGGAATGACCAAGTTTTATTTAATTACAGAAAGATTGAAAGAATTCTTTGGCTTTGAGCCGCTGGAAATCAGTGATCCTGACCTTGCGGTTGCCAGAGGAGCCGTTTATTATCATTATTGCTTACACAAATATCGTGTTCCCCGTACCGATTACTGGACGGATAAGACAGCAGATAATGCTATTTCAGACAGCGCTCCTGCTACACCTTCTTTATTTAACACCGGAACCATTTTGAATGATACGATCAACATCGGCCTTCGAAATGAATATATCAGCCAACTGATCCCTGCCGGAATCACGCTTCCCTATCGTTCCGAAGAGATCCGAGACAAATTCCAGCTGGCCACGACGACCGATACACTCGGTATTGAATTATTCCTCGGCCGCGGCAAGAGCAAAAACCTTCCGAATCGCCGAATTGCGACAAGAACGGTTAAGTTCCCGCATACCTATCCGGCTGGAACTCCGATCAGCCTTCAGATCTATATCAGCGGCCTTCGCATGATGACTCTGGAAGCCTGGATTACAGATCGCCCGAAGACAAAGATGATCAGTGAGCTCGACCTGGCTTCCCTAAAAAGCGGCGCAAAAACCTCTGGCGGCCTTGAGCTGATCGCAGGAATGGAATTAAACGCCAAGAGCGAGATCAATGACTTGAAAATGCTGGTGGAAAGGAACCGCAGCAAAGCAGATGGCGATCTGAACGACACCATCAAGCGGAAACTGCAGGATATCGGCAGAGCCTCGAACCCGAAGGATTTCTTTGATCCCTGCCTGGCGCTGGCGAACAATCTTCGCCAATCGGACCTGATGTTAAGCTGTGTCTATATCATGGCACGATACTTCAACGGGAAATGGACCGCCAGTCAGACACGGCAGATTCTCTCCCTTGCAAAGAGACATTTCGATCCCTTTGCCGGCAATGTAAAACAGAGCAACTACGTTCTCCGGTCCGCACTGGAACTGATCGCCGCCGCAGATCCGGACTTCGTGAAGTTTTACACAGACTACCTTACAAGAGTTCCTACCACCCCCAGCAATACCCGCCAGAGTATGCTGCAGTTTACGATTTCCTATCAGCCGGACGCGCAGAAGATCGCTGATTTCTTCGCCAGCTATTTTGATCTTTCCGATATGAATAAGTGGATTGCCGGCAGACTGGTGAAATCCTTCGGAAGGGGCACAGAGAAGATGAATCAGAAGGCTTTCGCCAAACTCACAAAGAAACTGGCGAAGCTGCTGGACGCGCCGGACAGAGACAGTATTCCGCCGTATCTGGTGATTCTGATTGTAGAGCTCTTCAGCAACGATGTTCCGAATTCGCTGCACGATGACACCTACACCGCGAAAGCCGTATGGCAATCGGTAAAAAGATATCTCGCAGATGAACCCGACGAAACTCTGGTATCCGCCGCCGAAAAGATCTGGAACGGAGAAGAACTCTCCGAGGAAGAAGAGACAGCTGCCGCAGCAGCTTTGTATGAATTGTAAGCATAATCACAGATCCAAGGATTTTGAGCTTCTGCATCATGAATGTTTTTTCACGGATGATTCACTTATGTCCCTGGCTGTATGCGACGCCCTTCTGCGCAGCGAACCTGACTATAGTAATTTAGGCGATACCGCAGTTGAGTCCATGCAGCGAATTGGACGTCCTTACCCGCATTGCGGTTACGGCGGTTCCTTTTTCCGTTGGATATATTCCGACAATCCGCAGCCATATAACAGTTACGGAAATGGAGCGGCCATGCGCGTCAGCGGATGCGGCTACGCTGCAAACTCCATCACGGAAGCTGCAGAATTGTCAAAGGCGGTCACTGAAATCACGCATAATCATCCGGAAGGAATCAAGGGTTCGGAAGCAACTACTGTTGCTGTATATCTTGCCCGTACCGGAAGCAGTCTGGAGGAAATCCGGAATTACATTGTGAAGCACTACTACCCGATTGACTTTACACTGGATGAGATTCGCGACCATTATTGCTTTAATGAAACCTGTCAGGACACGGTTCCGCAGGCACTCGAAGCTTTCTTTGAATCCAACGGATTCGAGGACGCAATCCGAAACGCGATCTCAATCGGAGGCGACAGCGATACCTTAGCCGCTATCACAGGCGCCGTGGCGGAAGCATACTACGGTGTTCCCGATACTATCAGAACCCGTGCTACTGCATTTCTGGATAAGCGACTTCACAAGATTTTGCTGGAATTCGAGAAAAAATATCCCGCGAAACTCGAAACAATTCAGGGATTCAGGGATTAACAACTAAAACTGCCCACACTAATAAGATGTGTTGAACATAACGGCAATTGAACCGTATAAGCTAACAAATTCCCCCCCCCGGCAACGCCGGGGGGCACATTCACAAATACTCTTATCTATCAATACCGTACACAGAACACAATTTCCCATACTCTGCCGATCCGATAAATCCATTCAGCACAAAATCTCTGCTTTCTCCGGAATTCAGAACAGACACCCAATCTTTAAGTCCCTGTGCATCTGCTTCACGGTTCAGAAGAGTCCGATAGCAGCAGGAAATGAATTCCTTATCGCTAAGTTTTCTTCCTGTGAATTCTGTACTGTTGAAGAATCCTTTCGCTGCTTCCGCACCGCCAATCGTTCTGCTATGAAGCAGACTGCTCCAGCTGTTCAAACCGGTGATATCCGCCTTTCGCTCCAGGCATACCGTATAAAGACGCGATACAAATGCCTCCGCGCTCGTCGTAAAGATTCCGTAGCGTGCACAGATCTTCTGGAACTCCATCGAATGGAAAAATCCTTCGGTAACTTCCTCCCGGCTGGTTCCCTCGACAAGTTTCTGTATCCACGCATTCTTTCCGGCTGCATCCGGCTTTCGGTTCAACAACGTGCCATAAAGCATATCGACAAATGCTTCGTCACTGTTACCCTGCTTCTCATACTCCCGGCTGAAAATGAATCCCTTTGCAGTTTCTTCTCCGCCAATGCTTCCGTTCTTCAGAAGCTTTACCCAGCTGTCCAGACCGTCTGCATCCGATTTTCGATTCAGCACATTCCAATACAGGCGCTCTACAAAGCCTTCTGCACTTTGATCTGTCGGGTTCGTCGGATTATCATCTGCTCCACCGCCAGGCTTCTTGTTATTCTTACTCTGCGTCAGCATCCATTTCACCAGTTCGCTGCCCTGCGTGTAGTAAGCATAGCGCGTTGCCTGATGGTATACATGAATCCCCAATGCTTCCATATCGTCATCTTCGAATACACTCAAACGCAGAATTGCGTTGATCTCCTTCTCAGACATGCCCTGGCTTTCATAAATCGACTTAATCGTTTCATACGGTACGATGGATTCCTCTACTTTAGCCGTAGTATCCCCGCGTCCATGATTGAACCAGATCGCAACTTTCTGATCAATCACTTCTTTCAAAACTTCCGCAATGTACTCCGGATTCGTGTCATTTTCACTTCCAGGACCGGGAATTTTTCCAAGTCCCAGATTTCCGTTACAGAGAATCACACCGGCGAACAGCTTCGGTTCGCGAACCAGTGCTCTTGCCGCCATAATGGTTCCAAAGGAGTTTCCTGTCATATATACACGATCCGTATCCACAGAATAATTGGCTTCGAAGTATTTCACTGCCTGTATGATCTCTGTTGGCGGAGTCCCGTTAAACAGGTCAAATCGGGAATGCACGGATACAATAATTACATCCTCCGGCGCATCCAGCCAAGCCGTTGCGGAAGCATCCATCGCCAGACTCGCACCATAGTTGCTCTCATCGCCAACTTCCCAGTAAGAAGTTCCGCCGCCAACCATCTGCATTACCATCGGGTAAGATTTTGCAGCATCATAATTCTCCGGCAGATGATACCAGAGATGAAGGTCTGTTCCATCCGCATCGCTTGGCAAAATCAGAGATTCAAACTCATCCAGCTTGAGATCAATCTCCTTCGATGCCGGTACCGCAGTTTCAGAAGCTCCATACACAGTTCCATTGGCTGCCTTCACTGCTGCTTTCTGCGTCACCGAGCAGAGCAAATCTTCCAGCTGAAGATACCAGTAACCTTTGCTTCCTCTTGTCTGATCTTCATTATCGTAATAATAGGTACTTACTTTTCGTCCTACCGTATTATTCTCTGTATCCAACTGCAGTTCCACAATGACAAATTTTCCATTATCAGCTTCGGAATTTTCCTGCATGGAAGCGCTGTCACTGACATATACTGTTTTTACCGGAGCCGCTGCTGTCTCTCCGTCAGTATCCACCACCAGAGCCTTCACCTCATAACTTGCAACGTTCAGGCTCTCTGCCAAAACCGGGTTTTCATATTCGATCGCAACTGCTGCAAGTTGCTGACCGAACAGCCCCATATCCGTAATTGCAGTAACCGAAAGAATTCCCTGCTCCGCAGGTACTGGCGCCTCTAGCTCCGGAATTTCCGCTGTAATCTCCTCTGTTCTTTCAATGACTGTTTCCTCTGGTGTATTTTCTCCATCCAGAATTTCTTTCTGAACATCTGAAATTTCTTCCTGTGCATAGGCCACAGACGGTAAAACTACTGATATCATAGACACTGCCATCAGCATACACAACATTTTTCTGATTCTGCTTTTCTTCATTCTGATCTCCTTTTCCATATTCATTTTTGTCCTCGCGAGATACTTTTACCGTATCAAAAAAGAGAAAAGATTGAAAGCTTCAACCTTTTCTCTTTTAACCATCTCCCCTGTGAAGTTAATTATCCGTTAAAAACTGAAAAAACTGTTCATTTTTTCTGCAGGACATTCAATAACTGATCTACCAGTACATCCCCGGCGTATTCACGCAGGCATTTCTCCATCTCTGCACCAGCAGTCTCCTGCATTGACTGTTTTACCTCCTCTGAAAGTGTAATCCACTCAACTCCTGCGCGATCCAGAATTTCTTCCGCTTTCTTTTTCTCTATTTCCAGCTGTTCCCGACTGTTTTCTTCCATCTGCGCAATCGCAAACTGAATCTGTTCCTGCTGTTCTGCATCCAGAGACTCCATGAACTCACTGCTGATATAAACCGGCTCCAGATAAATCTGACTGCGAATATCAATGATGTATTTCTGCTGTTGATAAAACCCATTGCTTATAACCGAAAGCAGCGTTCCTTCCGGATTCCCGTCAAACAGATTTTGCTGCATCGCTACGTAAACCTCCGAAAGAGGAACCTTCACGGTATCAGCGCCCAGGCCGGACCACCAGGTTTCTGAGAGGATATAATCGGAAATTCTCATTCGAAAGTCCCGAAAATCATCGGCCGTCTCTACCGGTTGATTACTTGTCAGCACACGATACATCGACGGAAGCATTCCTATGATCTGCACACCATATTCCCGGCACTCTTCTGCCAGAAAATTCTGTAACGCATCTCCCTGCAGTGCTTCTTCTAACTGAGGAATCTCCATCCCGGTCAGAACCGGATACCCCAGCAGAACAATTGCTTTGCTTGGACCGGAACCAATTCGCATCTGTACGGCGTTGCCCTCCAGCATATAATCAGCTTCTTTCACACTGCCCAAAGTGTCTTCCGGATAAATTTCCACATCAAAACTGCCTGCTGAAATTTCTTCCAGTGCCCGCTTGAACTCCTGTGCCGCTTGATTCGTAAAGCTATCCGCTGATTCCGAATGCGTCAGATAAATCAGTGTACGCTCCTCCTCCGATGCCTCGCTCTCCGATGCGGTAAAAAGCAAAGCCTCTTCTTTACGTTTTTCACATCCCATGAGAAGGATCCCACCACATACGAGAAGCATCACCATATAAAAAATCTTTATTCGATTCTGATTTCTCATTCAAGCTCCCCCTCTCTTCATTCTCTCCCGATACTTTCTCGGCGTCTCTCCCATATATTTCTTGAAGACACGATCGAAATTCTGCACGGAATTGAATCCCGTCTTCAGCCCAATCTCCGATACAGAGATACTCGTGATCTCTAGCAGCTGTTTCGCCTGCTCCAGCCGAAACCGATTCAAATATTCCGTAAATCCCATAGAGAGGAACCTGGACAACAATGTGGAAAGATAGGAACTGCTGATTCCAAGATAACTGCTTAATGTATCCAGCGAAATCATACTGTTATCATAATGCTCCTGAATATATCTTTTCGCACCTTCCACATAACGATACTGTTCTTTGTAACTGGAATACTGTAGCTGCCGAACAAGCTGTTCCAGAAAACTTCGGATCTGTTCTTTCGCATTTTCTCCAGTTACCTGAGTCGGATGATACAATGCCTGTATCTCTGACACATCTTCCTGCAAAGTCAGTAGTTTCTCCACACCACAGTCAAATATTAACGGATAAACTGCAAGAATATCGCTCTCGTCTTTCTTCTCCAGTTCACATTTCAGAGCCTGAATTTCCTGCTCTGCGCCAACATGTCCTAAAATCATGCGTTCAATAAATCGGGAAAGCTGGCTGCGATAATGCACACCTTCCGAATTTGCAAAGTTCGTACTCTGCTCACTGCCTTCGCTGCCCTGATAATACAGACGACGATTCATCGCTTTTTCTGCTTCCGCAAATTCCCCAGCCAGACCGCTGACAGAAGAAGCAAACCCTCCTTTCCCCCATGCAACATGATATCCTTTTTCTATGGAAAACCGCTCCATTTCATTCTCAAAAAGAGAAAACTCTCTCTTAATCTGTGCTGCCGTCTCTGAATCCGAATAACAAAGTACAATTCCCTGAATCTGATTTTCAAAGGAAAGCACTTGAATTTTACAGCGTGCTTTCCAAAAATCACTTACCTTTTGCCTTGTCTCATATCCATGGTAAGCTTCTGTATAACGATCGATGTCTTCCGACTTTTCCTGACTGCGATACAGAAGAAGCATCCACCGAGCATCGCCACTATACGCCAGATTCATGGAATTCAGTGCAGTCACTGTCTCCGCACAAGCTTCCTCCGGAGTTCTTACCAGTTTCTCCAACAAATGACCGGCAATCTCCGGCTCTGCTTCCTCCACCAGCTGATAAAGTTGTTCTCTTTCTCTGGCATTTTTCTCAACCTCTCCGCGAATATAGCGCAGTTCATTTCCCACAGCTTCTTCATTCAATGACGGATTCTTCGTATCCTTCTTCAGGATTTTTACAACACTGCGAATCGGAACGCAGACTTTTATCATTAATAGAATCGCAGCTGCAGTAATAAAGATAAGAACAAAAACAATACATGGAAGAACTGCTTGAAGAATTCCGGCTCCTCTAGGAACGATATCCCGATTTGCCGCCTCGGCTACCAGGTACCAGTCCAACACATCGGAATACTTTTGCATAACCAGAACAGACGAATCCGCCTGAAGAGAATAGCAGGTATATTTATCCGTAACCTTCTCTACAAACAACTTCCGGCTGGAAAGTTCCGGATATTCTGCGATTTCCGGAAAAAGCGGATCGCCTGCCCCATCATATAAATACAACTGCCATTCACTGTCCCCCGGCCATTTTTCCTGCACAGATTGCAGAAGCATTTCCGGAGAAAGGATCACCACCAAGACAGCGAGTGGACGAGCTGCCGGGAAACCTTCATATAAAACAAAATGCTCTCCCTGCCGAACCACGACTCCATTATCATTTTCCATTTCTTCCAAAGAGGAAAAAAATGAATCCAATTCACATGATTCCAACGGTACCATCGACCGATCCGACTGCACTACAAGCCCGCTATCCTTTATCCACAGAAAAGCCGCTTCTGTACCATTCTCTTCTTCCGCCCAGTGATTCAACAATGTTGCCGCAGAAATCGCCTGTGAATCCTGATACTTCTGACCAGATGCAATAAAATGATTCATTACTGAATTCTGGAATAGTTTTTTCATGCTTTCTTCTTTTGTCTGAACCCAGCTTTCCAAAGATTCTGTCGCATCATTCATAGAAAGCTGATTATAGTAGAAATTACTGTCCCGGTATTCATTCACACAATAATCTTCAAAAAATATGTATATCACAGAGGAAATCAACAGCAGAAGGATTGAAATCACAAACACTGCCTGAATCTGTATACTGCTGAACTTCGAAAAGAGCCCGATCTCCAAATGCTTTCGTTTCATCAGCAGATCTTTTTTTGCAATTCCTGTCATGCTGCTTCATCCTCCCAATCTTCTCCCCACAACGACTACATCATAACCGGCTGCTGCACAATCACACAAATCTCTGTTCCATTCCAACTGCAATTAAAATGATTTTCGAAATTCACTTTATCCGTTATCAACTTCACTCTATCATATATATAAAAAATAATTCGCTTGGTTTGATAATGGACAATATCTGCTTCGATTTCTTCAATTAGTTTTTTTAAAGACATACTTTTTCTGGTACATTTTGCTTCTATCGTTGTATCAAGCAATGGTATTTCAAAATCGCTGCGCACAGTCCCAATTTCTGAGTCATGAGATATTTCGTTTCTCAGCTGCGGATACATTGGTTTGATTACAGCATATAGAATATGCTGTAAATCATATTCATTTTCAATTATAATTTTCTGCAACAGTTCCTGTGTCAGCGTTGCTCGTTTATCCGGAAATTTTTCCCGAAAAGCTTCCAGAAACAAATAAAAGTTTTTAAGATAATTTTCCAGAATTAGATACTCATCCCTATAGGAGGCTTTTTCTTCAAGCATGGCAAGATACTCCAGCAATCGATTCTTCGCCTCCTGCATTTTTTCCTGTTCACTGTCTTCTGAAAATCTGTTTTTCAGGTATCTGGCTTTGTTTTTTACAATCTGAATTATTTCAGCGGAATATTCTTCCTTCTGCAAATCCTGTATCAGATTAGCAACGCTTTGCTCATAATCCCTAGCCTTATCAGCCTTCTGAATACTAGCCATATGTACTTTCAGCATCATACTACTATCCATTGGATCTCCCCCAACGTAAATAGAATAAAAACAATGGGTCCAAAACATAAATCATACCATCCTTCCATTCAATGGCACGATATATTTCTTCTTTCCCCTTCAAAATCGCCTGCAAATGATTTAAGTGCGTTCTCACTGACTGTCTGTCCGGTCTGTCGCCCTCATTCTGAATAAGCTTTACAACCCTCTCATAAACCAGATTGAAATCCAGTTCCATAAGAGGAGGATTCTTCGCTAATGATTCTACCAAAAGTCCATACAGATCCAGACTCTTTCCATCTGTTGTCAAAAACATTCTGCGCTGCTTTCCTCTGGTATTCGGCCCTTTAGACATTACGGAAACAACATCTGCGTAATTAAAATTTATGGTTGTAAAGCGATATGCTTTTTCCAATATATCCGGTGTAACTTTCTTCTTTCCCTCATCTTCCAAAAGAATACAAATACTCAGACAAATGTATTGCATCAACTGCGGAGATGTCAGGCACTCTACCGCAAGCTGTTCTGCGGCAGCCCCGTCAATCTCAATTCCTAACTGTGCAAAACCAGTTAGCGCAATTTTCTTTAAATCTTCCGGCTTCCACGCTTCAATATTAATAAGACTCAATCGTCCCGACAAATCTGCATTTTGCCGAATTGCATCATCTGCACGGTGCGGCAAAGATACCACCACAACTTTCAATTCTCTTCTTATTGCATCTTTCAGCTGCTGTGCCATCTTCATCTGCATCTCAGGCGAAGCATAGTGAAAGTCATCCAGCACAAGCACTTTGTCATGTTCCCTGTAATATTGGATCACTTTATCCTTCGATAGTACATACTTCTCACTTGTACTGTCCGTTTCCCGGCTGTCACAACCCAATTTTTCTCTTTCTATTGTAGTTGTAACTTCACCATGATACGGTAATCCTACTTTCGCAGCTGCTATTGCCCAAAAATCCGTATTGCTACCAAAATCAGCACCGGATACCTCAACAATATTGTCAAAGCCAATTACCTTCTCACATAAAATAGTCTTTCCCATCTTCGAAGGGCCAATCACAGACGTCAGACACCCTGCCGTGCGAAGCGCCTGCTTTAAACGAAGTTCATAAGAAATCCCTGTATTTTCATAATTTCTGGATATATATGTGTACTCCGGGAATGCTCCTGGTTTAAATACATTTTCTGCCTTTAGCTGCATTTCAATCCTCCTTTTCCTGTATTATACAACCTTTGAGTTGTTTTTTACAACCTTTGAGTTGTTTTTTTTGCACTTTGTTCCTTTACTATATATTTTATTCCATTTTTACCATTTCTTATACATTTTATTGTTTTTTCAGGTTCAAGTGTGATTAAAGTCTACTTTTCTCCAATACCACCACGAGAAAATACCAACCTCCAGCGTAGCCAAACAACCTGCAACATATATAATAAGCATAACGCAGTCAAAGAGCAATCATGCTCTATCACACAGAAAAGAACTACAAAGAATCGAGATGGAAGAGAAATCATGGGAATGTTTATAAATTCCGGCAATCTGGCCTTTCAGGCAGCGGTAAGATCCGAAATCTATATCGATCAGAGACTGGCCCTCTGAACTATACCAATAAGGTTCTAGACACCCTGCAGAACTGCATCTGCAACAGCCGTCCGCGCCGATTCAGAACATCCGTGACTGCAGCAATGCTTACCGCTTACTACAGCCGAGGCTGCCATTCAGAAGAACTGTTCACCGAACTAGAAATTGAGAACAGTACTGATTTCCGGAAGCATCTGAACCAGTATGATGTCATCCATCTTGATATTCCGTGGTGCATAGAGCCAGCCGGCGGCCCTGATCAGGTTATTTCCTATATTACAGAACACACCATTGAGGAACTTTGAACCTTCTATCCTGGTGAATTACCAGAAAGCGTCCATTCTCTGCCCGAGGCGCTTTCCAGAATCAACAGCTCCTGTGATCAGAAATTCATTATCATCACTAATGAGTGGGATGTTCTGATTCGTGATAAATAAAGTACAAAAGTGGTATGACAGCTATCTTCTAAACCATGAATCCGTGTATAACATACTGACAGTTGTAGGTGTCATGCTTCGAAAAAGATTTCAAAGCTACTGGTCGGAAACTGCCTCCTATAAAGCAACTCTGCCCTTCATCAGCCTGAACTACGACGGATTAAAAACTGCGCTGATCGAAATGCTCTCCGGCGCTTCGGTCAAAATAAACACTGGAGCTTTCCGAAATGACACAGCAAATACCGAAGTAAGGACGATGTTCTTACGCATCTGATTCATCTAGGATATCTTGGATATGATCAGGACAGCCTCTCTGCTTTTGTTCCGAATGAAGAAATCCGTCAGAAGCTTACTGCTGTGGTAATGACTATCCAGTGATCGAACAATATGAGAAGTAAATGTCAGGGGCTGTCGCACTAACGTGCGGCAGCCCCTTTTTGCAAAACTTTTGAAATTAAAACAGTTACATTTAGTATTTTTCTGAGTTTCCGTTTCAACCGCTATCGATTGTTCGATTTCGTTCTTAGTTGTTTCTGTCTCCAACCCATTTTCTACAGATTCAGGGCTTCTTGACGGCATTACTACTCCAAGAACAACAAAAACAATTAGACAAGCTCCTAATGCTTCCAATTTTTTCTTAATTGGCTTCTTTTCTTTAACATTTTTCCAGCTATAGATACAATCAGTAAAACTATAATAACAAATGAAAGCAAATTTAAAATGCTACGCATAATATCGCTCCTATCTATCACTGTATTTTTCTACTATTTCTTAGCTTTAAAAATCAATCTGAATCCCTGTCATATCTTTAAAAGTCTGCATCTCATAATTAGGAACCAAAAGAGAATATTCTCTACCCTCATGTGCAATCGGAACATAGTAATATTCGCATGAGAAGAGTCCATGCCCCAGCTTCTCGATCTGATAGGGCTGATACTTCTCAGAGTCCGCTTTCTCCCCCTGCATCCAGGAATGGAACACTGCGCGCTCCTGCTTTCTTCCGGTTCCGAACTCACTCAGCGGAATCTCAATCAGGACATCCTTGAATGGAACTTCGATGCAGAACTTTCCATCCTGTACAAATACCTTCGTGAGCTGGCTTTCATACTTATAATTCTTATAGTCTTTATGTACTTTCTCGCCATTCACCACAATATACTGCTCCGCAAAGAATGTCATGTTCACTGCCGTATCCGAAACTACATTCCAGTTCTCCAGACGCTCCGCATCCGCCAGCCAGGTACGGTCATACTCCACCGGCACAATCGGGCCGCGCGCAATCGCCTCTTCCCGACGTTCCTTTCCCAGCTTCATTTTCCAGCGAGAAAACAGCGCCAGGCCAATAAACATAAGGACAACTCCGACCACCAGAAGCCAGATTTTATACGGTTCCTGCTGAAAAAGCTCTGCATACGAAAGCCCCGACCGGGAAACCACTCCCAGCATGATAAATGTAAATACCGTAGCAATTCCATCATAAATAAGAATTCCCCACGGCACTTTCGGAACCCCCGTATTTACAGTCTCCTCATTCTCATCCGGTCTTGAAGAATCCATAACATCCTCAAGACCGCCCTTCTTCATCTTCGTCACAAGTCGTCGATACAGAAAATACATCGAATCTTTTCCTGCAAATAAATTATTTACCATACAATCTCCCCCATGTAATCGCAACTACTATTTGTATTTCTCACATTTGCTGATAACTTTTAGTAAAAAGAACTGTTTTATCAGATATGTTCCATCCGATATGAAAGTCATATTCTATGCCACATTTTCTATGCCACATATTCTATATTTTCTATATTACATTTCTTATTTCGCATTTTCTATTTCCGGCATCGGGCGTGGCGGGAAAATCCGAAATTTCCCGCATCCGGCAAAGCGCAGGCCGGAATCCCAATGCAGGCAAACCATTGTATGCGACTGTGAGCTACCAGTTTTTGCGCCCGCGCGTACGAGCGACGCCCTTTTGCGAGGGAGCGCGGTGCGCGATGAAAACGCAGCAGCGAAACACCAAGCATACACCGTTTGCTGCATGGGATTTCGCGCTGCGCGTGCCGGAATCCGCAGGGATACTTTCGGATTTTCAGGGAAGGAAAAAGAAAGGTCTGCAGCCAGTGCTACCAGTGCAGCCGGTGCAGCTCTCCCTCCGTCTGCATCCCCGGGAAATTCTGCTGGCGCAGAGCCTCATACAACAGGATCGCAACAGAATTCGAAAGATTCAGTGACCTCAAATTCGGATTCATCGGAATCCGCACCGTCTCATTCGGATGCTGTACCAGAATCTCCTCCGGAATCCCGGCGCTCTCCTTCCCGAACATCAGATAGTCATCCGGCTCGTAGGCAACCTCCGTATAGATATGCCGCGCCTTCGTAGACGCATAGTAAACCTTCGCTCCCGGATTCCGGTTCAGAAAATCCTGATAATCCGAATAAACCGTCACATCCAGATCCTTCCAGTAATCCAGTCCAGCCCGCTTCAGATCCTTCTCCGCCAGAGAAAACCCCAGCGGCTCAATCAGGTGCAGGCGCGTCCCCGTCACCACACAGGTCCGCCCGATATTCCCGGTATTCGCCGGAATCTCCGGCTCATATAGTACGATATTCATGTCCTATGCCTCTGCCTTCCCGGCATCCGCTTTCCCTGCATCCATTTCTTTCCCAGAAATTTCAACATCCACAGCACCTGCAGAAGCATTCTTTGCCTCATCCAACCGCTTCACGAAGCGCTCCATCCGGTTCAGTGCCTCCTTCAGGCTGTCCAGGGAATACGCATAGGAAATACGGAGGAATCCCTCGCCGCAGTCTCCGAAAGCCGTACCCGGCACAACCGCAACCTTCTCCTCCTTCAGCAGGCGGGTCGCGAACTCATCGCTGCTCATCCCGAAACGCTGAATATTCGGGAAGCAGTAGAACGCGCCGTGCGGTTCAAAGCAGGGCATGCCCATCTCCTCAAAGCGTTTCAGCAGATAGCGGCGGCGCTGATTATAAGCCTCCCGCATCTCCGCGACTTCCTCATCACCGTTGCGCAGCGCCTCAACTGCCGCATACTGACTATTCGTCGGCGCACACATAATCGCGTACTGGTGAATCTTCGTCATCTGCTCGATCAGCCAGTCCGGACCAGCCGCATAGCCCAGGCGCCATCCGGTCATCGCATAGGACTTCGAGAAACCGTTGATTAAGAGCGTGCGCTCCTTCATACCGGGCAGAGACGCAATGGAACAGTGATCGCCGTGATAGGACAGCTCCGAATAAATCTCATCCGACAGAACGAAGAGATCCTTCTCAATAATCACATCCGCAATCGCCTCCAGATCCGCCTTCTCCATGACTGCACCTGTCGGGTTGTTCGGGAACGGAAGCACCAGAACTTTCGTCTTCGGAGTGATGGCATCCAGCAGCTCTTCCCTCGTCAGGCGGAACTGATTCTTCTCCTGCAGCTCGATCACTACCGGCACACCGTCGGCCAGAACCGTGCAGGGCAGATAGGAAACATAGCTGGGCTGCGGGATCAGAACTTCCTCGCCCGGCTCCAGCAGTGCGCGGAGCGCAATATCAATCGCCTCGCTGCCGCCCACCGTTACCAGCGTCTCCTTCGCGGCGTTATAGCTCACGCCGACACGGCGCTGCAGATAGTTGCAGATCTCCTGGCGCAGCTCCATCAGACCGCTGTTGGAAGTATAGAAAGTACGTCCCTTCTCCAGGGAATAGATACCCTCCTCGCGGATATGCCAGGGGGTATCAAAGTCCGGCTCGCCAACACCCAGGGAGATGGCATCCGGCATTTCACTTACAATATCAAAAAATTTCCGAATTCCGGAGGGCTCGATATCTGTAACCTTCCGGGAAAGCATATTTCTCATGGTGTAACTAAAATCCTTTCATCTTTCGTTTTTCTCACCAGCACTGTGCCATGATCCTTATATTTCTTCAGCACGAAGTGAGTTGCGGTACTCAAAACGGATTCCATCGGGCCGAGCCTCTCGGAGACAAACTGTGCCACCGCGCGCATGCTCTTGCCCTCCAGAATAACCGCAAAATCAAAAGCCCCTGACATCAGGTAGACGGCGTGTACCTCCGGATAGTTATAAATCCGCTCGGCAATCGCGTCAAATCCCATGCCTCTCTGGGGCGTCACCTTCACCTCGATCAGTGCAGTCACCTTCTCTTCGCTGGTCATATCCCAGTTAATCAGAGTGTGATATCCGCAGATGATATTCTCCTTCTCCATATCCGCTATTGTATTGGCCACGACAGCCTCGTCTGCATCCAGCAGAATCGCCAGATCATGCAGATCGATCCGTGCATGCTTCTCCAGATACGCTAAAATCTTCTCTCTCATAAATCTTCCTCCTCGCTCGAAATGACTGTTCTATGGTTATCGGGGCGGAAGCTCGCGCCGTAAGCGCTCCACTTCATCCATCCCCGGGCGATTCAGGTAGCGGCGGCCCTCCAGTCCCAGGATCACGCGATCCTTCGATCCATTAGTTGTGCCGATCTTCACGGCTTTCTGCCATGCACTCCGTTCTTCTGAGTCTTCACTCTCTTCCGAAAGCTTCTCATACTCCTGGTTTTCCCCGTACTCATCCTTCTCCGTAAGATACAGGTACGCGCCGGATCGCATCAGGTAGGGACTCACATCCAGAAGCTCGCAGATCTCGATCGTCTCCTGGCGAACCGGGATGCTCTGCTGCTCCACCGTAAGCCCCGCTCCGGCTGCTTCCGCCAGCTTCCAGAGCGCAGCATACACGCCGCCCTCCTCCACCGGAACCAGACAGACCTTCCCTTTTGGTGCGCACTGCGCGCCGAAATCGTCAAGTCTCGCCAGAAAGGACGGCGTCAGCCTGGCAAGCAGGCGCTCCCGGTATTCTCCGGCCAGAAGCTTCGCGCCGGTCTCGCCGGCGCTTCCCACCATCATAATGTTCATATATTTACACTCTATCGAAGCATTCCTGCAAACATCGGAACGATCATGCAGAGAACCATGATAACCACGATAACTCCAGTTACAACTCTCTTTTTCTTCTTATCTCTGAAATTAAACATATGCCTTCCTCCTGTTAATATGACTATATATTGCTACATATTGTCAGCTGTCACTGATACATTGATATATTGATACACTTATATATTTTCCTGAGTCCGCCTGTCTGTCCGTACAGTGTTCTCCGGACTATCATACTCTTCTTCCTGTCAGAAGACAAGCCCTGACCGAACTTTATCGCCATTCGATGACACGCGCGTCCATCGTGAGCGAATCCCGGCGGCGGTAATCGAAGATCAGCAGCCGCTCTCCTCCATCCGCATCCGTGAAGACTTCCCCATGCAGCTGCTTTACCAGCTCCCGGTAAGTCATGCCTTCATACCCTTCCGGTGTATGGCGGCCTTCGGCCGCTTCTGCCATCCAACCGGAAATCCTTTCCTTCACCGCTTCCGTCTGTACCGGCGCGAACGCGGGCCGGTTCTTCATATGCTCCCGGAGATAAAGATCATATGTCAGAAGCTCCCGGTACTGTGCCTCCCGCTCCGGGTCCTTCTCCTGAAGGAAACCCAGCAGACGATCATACCGAACCACCCGCGAGGATTGAATCCCGAAGTAGTCATGTGTCTCATACCAGTCAGCCAACTGCTCATACATGGCAAACGCGGAAGGGAAATGCTTCTCCATCTCGCGGATCGTATGTGTGAATTGCCCGCTGTTGTAATAGAGCTCCAGAACCTCCTCGATCTGTTTCAACCGCAGGATCTCATCGTAAGAAATCCACGAAGTTGCCATGACTTCATACGGCGCTGCTGCTGTATAAACGATCCCCCAGGATGCTGCTGCCTCCGCCATCGCGGAGCCTTTCAGCACTTTCAAAAAGCCCAGCTGCAGCTGTTCCGGATGCAGTGCGTAGACATCGTCAAAGGACTGCCCGAACCGCACGTAATCCTCCCAGGGAAGCCCAGCGATCAGATCCAGATGCACATGGATATTATGCCGGGAGCGAATCCGGGTCACAACCTCCGCGACTCTGGCAAAGTCCATCTTCCGGTGAATCGCCTCCACCGTCTTCGGGCAAGTGGACTGCACACCGATCTCCAGCTGTACCTGCCCCGGGCGAAGTCCCTCCAGAACCGTCAGCATCTCCTCGTCGATCAGATCCGCCGCGATCTCAAAATGGAAGTTCGTGATACCGTTGTCATGCTCCGCCAGAAAGCGCCAGATTGCCAGGGCATGGGACTTCTTACAATTAAAGGTACGATCGATAAACTTCACCTGCGGCACCTTCTTTTCCAGGAAAAAGGTCAGCTCCTCCTTCACCTGCTCCGGGGCCCGGAAGCTCAGGCTCCGGTCAATCGAGGACAGACAGTAGCTGCAGGAAAAGGGACAGCCCCGGCTGCTCTCATAATAAATAATCCGGTTCTCGAATTCCGTCAGATCCCGGTACCAGAACGGAATCTGCGAAAGTGGAACCGGCTCCTCCGCCAGGCATGCCGGCAGTTCATCCTGCCGCCCCTCCGCATACGCCTTCGCCAGACGCCGAAAGGAATTCTCACCGGCTCCCGCCATGACACCGCGAATCGGCAGCGAGCGCAGACGCTCCGACACATCATAGGAAACTTCCGGACCACCCATCCAGATATCGGTCTGCGGCAGCACAGCGGCGAGATCACGGACAAGTGCCTCCACGATCCCGATATTCCAGATATAACAGGAGAACCCGATCATATCCGGATGCCTCCGGTAAATATCCGCCCGGATCTGCCCGACCGGTTGATTGATCGTGTATTCTGCAATCTCGACCGCAGACTCCCACTCTCCGGCACAGGCCTTCAGGCTATGTACCGCCGGATTTGAATGTATATATTTGGCGTTGATCGCCGCCAGCAGTAATTTCACACATGTCCTCCGATCTTAACCGATGATTAACAGATGATCTGATAAATCCAGATAATAAAGGGCATCGTCACGATACAGAAGAGTACTGACATCACATTGATCGAACCGGCGTCCTTCGGATCGTCGCCCTCGCCCCAAAGATTGGCAAACTGCGTCACGGATACCGCAACCGGCGCACAGGCTGCCATCGTCGTAATCATCAGCACCTGTCTGGCCTCCGGGATTCGTCTTGTGATTCCGGAGAGACTGATCAGAAGAATGAAGATCATCGGATAGGCAATCAGGCGGCCGAAGCACACGCCGTACAGGCGCAGCTTGCTGAACGCTTCCTTAAAGTTCACGCCGCCCATCACCATACCGATCATGAACATGCACACCGCTCCCAGGGAAGCTGCTACATTGGCAACGGTCGTATCCACGATCGGCGGTAGACTGATCCGCGCGAAGAACATGATCGCACCGGCTATGATCGCAATCATGTTCGGATTGAGCAGGATCTTCTTCACTGAGGGCTTCTCTCTCTTGTTCATCAGGCAGACACCGTGCGTCCACATGCAGGTATTCTGTACGGCAATAAACGCACAGGTATAGAACACCATGTCCTCTCCCAGAAGCGCGCTTACCAGCGGAATGATCAGGTTCGCTCCGTTCGAATAAATCATGGACGCCCTCTCCACGCTGGAGAGCTTTAACAGATCGCCGAAAATACGACTGAGCGTAATAAAGATCAGATGCGCAATCGCCGCTGCAACCGTCGCAATCACAAGGCCCTGCAGGCGGTCGCTGTTGTATTCCACCTGAAACGCGCTGATTTCTGTACAGGGTGCGATCAGGTAGATGACCAGCGCGGAGAGCACACTGCTCTGCTCGGTCTTCAGGATGCCGGCCCGCACGACCGTAAATCCCATCAGAATCATAAGCGCCATCGACAGAATCTGTTTCATCAGTAAAAGACTTAGTTCCATAGTTTTTTCTCTTTTCCCATAATGATCTGTTCGTCTGGAACAGATATTCCTCATTATACTTCCGCGCATACCCAGTGTCAATTCAGGGATTACATTTTTGCGCTTTCTGTCTGAACAGACAGATCTGAATAATCCAGCTGATTCTGTCTCATGTGAACGATCAACCAAAAAAAGTAATGCAAAAAGCCGGATTTACTGATAAACTGGGAGAAAAGTAATAAAGCAATCGTTCTAAAAAGACACACTTTTATTGAAGGAAAGGAAGTATCCATATGGCAGACAGAAGCAAACCCCGCCTGGTACAGGAGACTCCCTGCGGCGATTATCTCTTCGCCTGGGAAGAATACTGGACGGAAGATAACGATGGATTTTGCAGCACGGATTTTCTCTGGGAGAAACACAGCCGTCTGAAAGTGCTGGATGCAGAGAAAAAGGAGGTTGCAGTCTTTGATTTCGACAGCGGCCAGCGCGAAAAGGAACTTTCCGCTGAGAACAGACTTGTTCATGTCCTCTACTGGCCCAGCTACCAGACCCGACGCACACTAACGATTCACGCAGACGATCTGACCATTACCAATGATATTGTCGAACACAACATTTAGCCAGACGAAAGAAGAATATACACGTATGAAAAAACATACAAAATTTTTCATTCCTCCGGGAGCTGCCGCTTCTCTCTCCGCAGGGGGAGAAGCGGCAGCAATACGCTCTATTCTGCGGACGCCTGATTCATATTCTTCTGCAACATAGCAATCAATTCCTCAATAACAATTGGCTTGGATAAGAATCCATCCATACCACATTCCAAGGCTTTCTTTCTGTCCTCATCAAAAGCATTTGCGGTCATGGCAAGGATTGTAATCCCCGCCAGTGCCGGATCAGCCAGAGCACGGATCTCCTTCGTGGCTTCATATCCGTTCATTACCGGCATCTGTACATCCATTAGCACCAGATCATAATTACCTGACGCTGAATTCTTAATCTTCTCCACTGCTTCTGCGCCATTTTCTGCTGTATCAACCACAAATCCATATCCATTCAGGATCTCCACTGCAATTTCACTGTTCAGTTCATTATCTTCCACAAGCAGTATACATTTGCCTCTGAAATCCGGATTTGCTTTCGGAAGAATTGAAGTCTCCGGCTCGTCCTGACTCTGACCGATAACATTCATCAAAGTCTCTCGGATATCTGACATAAACAGAGGTTTCGCACAGAATGCCGTCACCCCTGCCGCCTTAGCTTCTACTTCGATATCCGACCAGTCGTAAGCAGTCAGGATAATGACCGGTGTATCATCACCAAGGCTGCGGATCTGACGGGTAACCTCAATGCCATTCATATCCGGCAGACGCCAGTCGATGATATAAGCGTGGAATGCATCTCCCAGTTCCATAGACTGTCGTGCACGGAGAACAGCCTCCTTACCGGAAAGTGTCCATTCTGAACGCATTCCAACCCTCACAAGCATTTTTGTCACACTGTCGCAGGTATTAAAATCGTCATCTACAACCAGTGCCTTAAGTCCTTCCAGTTCTGCAATCTTCTCTGTGCGTTGATGCTCAGGCTGAGTTCGAAATGGCAGACGGACTATAAATTCGGTGCCTTTGCCCTGCTCTGTCTGAACCTCAATAGTACCGCCCATCATATCCACAATATTCTTGGTAATGGCCATTCCAAGTCCTGTACCCTGAGTCCTGCTGACTGTGGAAGTACGCTCCCTCTCAAAAGGAGAAAAAATCTTCTGTACAAATTCCTGACTCATACCGATTCCATTATCCTTAACCCGAATTTCGTACAGCTCACTGCCTTTCTGTGTTCCATGACACTGTCTGATCCGAACAGAAACGGTTCCTCCTGCAGGTGTAAACTTAACTGCATTGGACAAAAGATTCAACAGCACCTGGTTCAGCCGCGTCTTATCACAATAGACATCCTCATTTGTAACATCCATTGCATCCATATAAAGTTCCAGCTGCTTTGCATGGATCTGACCACTGATGATCGTCTTCAGGTCATGAAGCACATCCGACAGACTGACCTCCGTTTCTTCCAGATGGATCTTTCCACTCTCAATCCGGCTCATATCCAGTATATCGTTGATCAGTGAGAGTAGATGGTTGCTGGATGAAAGTATCTTACCCAGATAATCCTGAACCCTTTTTTTATCATCAATATTGCTTACTGCCAGTGTGGTAAAACCGATGATCGCATTCATTGGTGTCCGGATATCGTGAGACATGTTGGAAAGGAAAGTACTCTTTGCCTTGTTTGCTGTCTCTGCCGCACGTACTGCCTCAGAAAGTGCCTGGTTCATTTTCCAGTCAGAGGTACGATCTGACATAACCAGGATATATTTCTTTTTCCCGTTTACCTCACTGCCCATTGCAATATTATGGAACCAGCGTTTTTCCCCTGTCTTCAGATGAACATATTTAAAATCCCCTTCCCTCTGTTCATGAACCTGGATTTCCTCCAGATAATTCTTCTCGGAATCTTCAGATTCTTCAGGATGCAGTTTTCCCAGAATATAAAT
>JABLTL010146331.1_pt1 | contig 42840 bp, 35 predicted proteins | sample 7160151 | NCBI WGS metagenome assembly JABLTL01 (sample SAMN14651223, study PRJNA627086) | human gut metagenome | isolation source: feces | host: Homo sapiens | reverse complement strand
GTATAAAATCAACCGTCGTCCTTCACAGGTAAAGAAGCTGAGCAAAAGCGGACAGTACGCCGCCAAGAAAGCAGAGCACGCAAAGTCTTTATTTTCAACGACATGAAGTACCGCATGAAGGGTCTGAGCATCTTCCGCGCCATCTTCTATCTGCCGAACCTGATCGCCTGCACGTCGGTTGCCTTCCTGTTCAAGACGCTACTGGACTGGAAGTACGGCAGCTTCAATCAGGTGCTGATGAATCTGGGACTGATCACCGAACAGGTGAACTGGCTGAAAGGCAACGCCGGAACGGCCCAGTCCGTGGTGGGCGTCGTGGGCGCATGGATGTGGTTCGGCAACAGCTTCATCATGCTGATGGCCGGTGTTCAGGGCATTGACCGCTCCTATTTTGAGGCCGCGACCATCGACGGCGCGAACCGCTGGCAGGTGTTCGGGAAGATCACCATGCCCCTGCTGCGTCCCATTATGCTGTACGTGGCCGTGACCAGCCTGATCGGCGGCTTGCAGCTGTTCGATCTGCCCTATCTGATGTCCGGCACCACCGGCGACCCCGGCCGTTCGCTGTACACGGCGGTGTTCTACCTGTACACCACTGCTTTCAAGAACAACCAGATGGGCTATGCGGCTGCTCTGGCCTTTGTCCTGTTCCTCATCATCGCCGTGTTCTGCGGCATCGCGTTCAAGCTTATGAACCGAAAGGAGGACTGAGTCATGGAAAAGGTAAAAGTAAAAAGCGCAAAGGCGCTGTTGTATCTGTTCCCGATTCTGCTGAGCGTCATCTGCTTCTCCCCGTTCTGGATGATGCTGGTCAACGCCACCCGAAGCGGAAACGAGATCATGGTCAGCTTCTCCATGCTGCCGGGTTCGTCTCTGGCGGAGAACTGGGCGGTCGTCACCCGGAACGTCAATCTTGGTCAGGGCTTCGTGAACAGCCTGCTGATTGCCCTGTGCAACACGTTCCTGAGCTGCTATTTTTCCGCGCTGACCGCCTACGGTCTGGCCTTTTACAAGTTTAAGGGCAACAAGGCCATCTTTACGGTCATGCTGGTGTTCATGATGGTTCCCGCGCAATTAAGTATGCTGGGCTTCTACGACCTGTGCAACAAGATGCACCTGATCGACAGCTACTGGCCGCTGATTTTGCCCAGCATTGCCAGCCCCTCCACAGTGTTTTTCCTGCGGCAGTACATTCTGTCCGTTATGCCCCGGTCGGTGCTGGAAGCGCCCCGGATCGACGGTGCCAGCGAACTGCACATCTTCCATAAGATCGCACTGCCCATCATGATGCCGGGCGTGGCCACCATGGCCATCGGTTCCTTCATCGGCAGCTGGAACAACTACCTGCTGCCCATGCTCATCATCAACACCCCGGCCAAGCGGACGCTGCCCGTCATGGTGGCCGAGCTGAACGCCGTGCGGGACATCACCACGAACCTCGGCGCAAGCTATCTCGCCGTGGCCATTTCCGTGGTGCCGATCATGGTCGCGTTCTGCTTCTTCTCCAAGTACATTATCAGCGGAATTTCCGCAGGAAGCGTAAAAGAATAACGCAGAACGTCAAAAGAATAGCTGTATTTTCCCATATTTTATGTTATACTGGTTGCAGAAGGGACAAGGGAGGGCTTTGGTTGAAATGAAGCGCTTACTATCACTTGCTCTGCTGCCGGTTCTGCTGCTGAGCCCGTTTCCGAGCCAAGCAGCGAGGGCAGCCAGACCGTGAACATGGAGTGGTACATCAATTTCATACTATTTCCTGATTAAAATCTTTGATTTTAATCAGGAAGGCATCACCTAATGGCGCTGCCAGTTTTGTGATTTATAAGGAAAGAAATCACAAAACAAGTCTCATATGAACTCCTTGCCCTTCGGGCAATTAAAGTCTTTTCTAAAGATTTTAATTGGAGTTCAGTATCAGCTGGTACAATACGGTCTGGGGCGGCAACACCGTCAGCGACGCCATCACGGAGAAAACCGGCGTGAATATCCGGTTCCGCTCGCCGGACGGCAGCGAGTCCGTGACGCTGGACGCCCTGATCGCGGGAGACAACCTTCCCGATCTCGTCACCCTTGGCTGGTGGGAGCCGCAGCTGAACGAGATCACCGACGCCGGGATGGCCTATGCGCTCAACGAACTGGCGGATGAATACGACCCCTATTTCTGGCAGGTCGCGAAGCCGGAAATCCTGAACTGGTACACCTGGGAAGACGGAAACGTCTACTGCTACCCCAATTCCGCCTACGCCCCCCAGCGATTACACCGAGGAAAATCATGTTGCCTCCAACCAGACGTTTCTGGTACGCAAGGACATTTACGAGGCGCTGGGCTGCCCGGATATGACCACGCCGGAGGGTTTCTACGAGGCCGTCCGGGCGGCGGCGGAACAATTCCCCACAGTGGACGGCGAGCCGCTGATCCCGGTGGGCGCCCATGAATTCACGGAACGGGGCTGCGACTCCTTCGACATTTTCCTGCAGAACTTTCTGGCGATCCCCAACGAAAGGGACGGGAAGCGCTACGACCGGTACACCGACCCCGAATACAAGCGCTGGCTGCTGATGTTCCGCCAGCTGGGGGAGGACGGGCTTCTGCGCAGCGACATTTTCATCGGCAAGCGCACCCAGATGGAGGAAAAAATCGCCCAAGGGCGGTATTTCTGTATGCTCTACCAGTATACGGACATGGCCGAGCAGCAGCGCGCCCTGCTGGCGAACACCCCGGAACGCGCCTACATCGCCGTGGACGTTCCCCGGAATGCAGCGGGCGACCCCCATGCCCTGCCCGGAACCAGCATCAACGGCTGGACGGTGACCCTGATCTCCAAAAACTGCGACGACCCGGAAAAAGCCATCAAGCTCATGTCGTTTTTCATGAGCGAGGAAGGCCAGAAGCTCATTATGCTGGGCGTGGAGGGTGAAAACTACACCATGGAAAATGGAAAAGCCGTGCTGACAGAGCAGACGAAAACCCTTATGGAGTCGGATTACCCCGCCGCAGAGCACATCATGAGCCTTGTCAGCCCCATCACGGAAGAGGGCGACATGGTAGGCGTGGTGGAGGTGTCCGTCCGCATGGACGAGGCGCTGCCGGAACTGTTTTCTGAGGAGCCGGGAAATTATTCCATGCTCTGCACAGCGGAAGGCGAGGTGCTGGTGTCCCAACAGGAAATGTCCGCCCCACCGCTGGAAGCGGGAATGACTGTCCAGAAGCTGAACGGCAGCCGGGTGCTCCTGAACTGCACATGGCTGAAGGAATTCAACTGCTGGTATGTTCAGGTGACGAATCTGTCCGATCTGGACGCCGCCGTCCGGGGGGCAGGCGGGGCTGATATTCTGCGCGCTGGTGGTAGCCTTCGTCGTTCTGGCGCTGGTTGTCTCGTGGCTGACGAAGCGGCTTCTGCGGGGCTTCTACGTGACCTTTGACGGTATCCGCGCCTTTGCCAACGGCGACGTGGATGCCACGGTGGAGGTGGCCGGCGCCGGTGAGGTCGCCGACTTTGCCCGGGAAGCCAACGGTTTACTCAACAAGATACGCCAGCTGATGCACGACAATCTCCAGCGGGAAATGCAGGCGCGGGAATCGGAGATCCGGGCGCTGCAGAACCAGATCAACGCCCATTTCATCTACAACGTTCTGGAAGCCATCAAAATGATGGCGGAGATCGACGAGCGCTACGACATCGCCGACGCCGTGACCAGCCTCGGCAAGCTCATGCGCTACAGCATGAAGTGGGAAAGCGGCAACGTGAGCCTCGAACGGGAGCTGGATTACATTCAGAATTATATTGCCCTGATGAATCTGCGCTTTGACTACGTGGTCAGTCTGGACATCCAGATCCAGCCGGAGCTGCTGGGGCAGCAGCTTCTCAAGATCAGCTTGCAGCCCATTTTTACCTTGCTCTGAGTGATGCCGTACCGCTGGGCGATTTCCGCAATGGTATCCACATGCCAGTACCGCCGCAGGAAAATCATCCGCGTCTCTTTCGGCAGGCTCCCCAGAAATGCGTTCAGCACCCGTCCCAGCTTCTTTGCCTCCAGCTCCCTGTCCCGGCTGGTGTCCGGGATGCACAGCTCCATCTCGTCTGTCAGGGCGACGACCTCGGCGTTCCGCTTGGCCGCCCGGTTCCAATCGGCCTTGTGAAAGGACAGACGGCGGCAGATCGAAGCGATGAACGCATAGAAGCAGACGGGACGCTGGGGCGGAATGACTTCCCATGTTTTCATATAGGTGTCGCTTACGCTTTCTTCCGCATCTTCCAGGTTGTTCAGGATTTTGTTTGCCAGAAAGCGGAGTTTTCTTCCATAGGCCGCATCCGTCTCGGCAATGGCGTCTTCATTTCTCGCCCAAAACAAATCGATGATCTTTGCGTCTTCCATGAGGTTCACATCCTTTCCTTTTGTTCCTCACCCTGATAGTACGAAATCCGCCGGGAAACGTCACAGGAATCCGGAAATTTTTAAAATCCGTTTCCCAACATTATGCCGTATCCGCTCAGAAAGGGCAACCGGAATGTCAGGCGTGTCCGGGACGGTGAAAAAATCACACCGGCATGGAAAAAGAATGTGGTTTTGCCCTTCCGCTTCCGGTAAAATAAAGACAGTCTCAGAATGCCCCGGCGGCCTTGCCGAGGCGATCACAGAAGGGCGGCAATCCTATGGAACAAATTACATACCTGAATGAATTCGGGGATTTTATACTGCGCAATGCCCAGCGATACGCGGGAACCTATTTCCCGCTGGTCAACGAGGGCGGCATGATCTCCAGCGTGACCCCCTGTCTGGGCGGCGACTGCAAAACCGGTCAGAATGCTTACCTGCTGGCGCCCGCCAGCAGCGAGACTCTCCACGAAAGCCGGGCAAGCCGGAATTTCTGGGTCATTCAGTCCGGGAAAGCGCCATGGTCGGTGACAGGGCAGAGCGCCCCCCAGCAGGCAAAGCGCTTCACCCCGGAGGAGGAAGAGACGGTGCTAACCGGCGGTTTGCTGTGGCAGCAGATCTCCCGGCGGCAGCCGGGAACCGGGTTGCTGGCAAAGGTCCTGAGCTTCGTTCCCGCCGGGAAGGAAGCCGTGGAAATTATGCAGGTCACGCTGGAAAACACCGGCGAGAAGCCGCTGACCCTCACCCCGGCGGCGGCAATTCCCCTGTACGGCCGCTCGGCGGACAATATCCGGGATCACCGCCACGTCACCAGCCTTTTGCAGCGGGTGACGCTGTGTGAGCATGGCCTTGACCTCCGCCCGACGCTCACCTTCGACGAGCGGGGGCACCAGAAAGGTCAGCTGACCTATCGGGTATGGGGACAGGACGACGCCGGGACAAGCCCGGAGGGCTTCGTCCCGCTGGTACGGGACTTTGTCGGCTTCGGAAGCTACGACTGGCCGGAGGCAGTGGTCGCCCCGGAGCACGTCCACCATCTCCACGCCGGAGAAACGGCGCAGGGCAGTGAGGTCATCGCCTCTCTGTTCTTCCCCGAAAGGACGCTGTCTCCCGGAAAAATGGCAAGCTATCAAATCATCCTGACCGTGGACGCCAACCCCGCCCCCTATCTGACGGCGGAAGGAGTGGCAGCGGCGCTGGAACGGGCGAGAACCTTCTGGCAAAGCGCCTCCGCGTGGCGCGTCCGCACCCAGAGTAGCGCCTTCGACAGCTGGCTGCGCTGGGTGGGCATTCAGCCGCTGCTGCGCCGCATCTACGGGTGCAGTTTCCTGCCCTACCACGATTACGGCCGGGGCGGCCGGGGCTGGCGGGATCTCTGGCAGGAGATAGTCTTGCCCTGCTGCTGACCGCCCCGGAGCAGACCCGGCAGGATCTTCTGCGCTACTTTGCCGGCGTCCGCACCGACGGGACGAACGCCACCATCATCGGCGCGAAGCCCAAGGAATTCAAGGCCGACCGGAACGGCATTCCCAGAGTGTGGATGGATCACGGCTTCTGGCCGATGCTGACGGTGGAGCTGTATCTGAACGAAACCGGCGATCTGGATTTTCTGCTGGAAGGGCAACCCTATTTCCGGGATACCCTTGCCCACCAGGGCGAGGGCAGTCCGCTGGAAGCTCTCGGTGCGCCCTGTGAAGGCACCGTATTGGAGCATCTTCTCATCCAGAACATAACGGCCTTTTACGACGTGGGCGAACATGGCTTTATGCGTCTGCGGGGCGCGGACTGGAACGACGGGCTGGACATGGCGCGGGAGCGAGGCGAAAGCGTCGCCTTCACCGCCGCCTATGCCGGGAACTTTACGGTGCTGGCAAAGCGTCTGCGGGATTTGGCGAAAACAGGCCGGGACGGCGTGGAGATCCCCCTCCCCCTGCAATCGCTGCTGGAAGTGGATTACCGGGACGCTCAGGAAAAGCCCGGAAAGCTGATGGCATACTGCCGGGAAATGGAAGCGCCGACGGAGAAAGTCACCGTCTCCCCGGAATTTCTGGCATGCGCCATGGAGCGCATGGCGCAGGAGCTGCGGGAAAACATCCGCAATACCCAGTGGGTCGGCGACGGCGCTGACCTGCACTGGTTCAACAGCTATTACGACAATTCCGGCCGTCAGGTCGAGGGCGGCACGGCCAATCCCGTGCGCATGATGCTGACGGGGCAGGTCTTCACGATCCTGTCCGGCACGGCCACGGAGGCGCAGGTGCGGCAGATCCTCCGCTCTGTGGACTGGTATCTGTGGGACCCCAGCCGGGGCGGCGTATGCTTGAATACGGATTTCCGGGAAGTGAAGCTGGACATGGGCAGAATGTTCGGATTTGCCTACGGAAACAAGGAAAACGGCGCTGTTTTCTGCCATATGGCCGTCATGTACGCCTATGCCCTTTACAGCCGTGGCTTTGCCGCCGAGGGCTGGCGCGTGCTGGAACAGCTGTACAGCCAGTCCGCCGACTTTGCCCGCAGCCGCATTCTGCCGGGAATCCCGGAGTATTTTGACGACCGGGGGCAGGGTATGTACCCCTACCTGACCGGCGCGGGCAGCTGGCTTCTGATGACACTGCAATGTCAGACCTTCGGCGTCCGGGGGCAGGACGGAAACCTGCTGCTGGAGCCAAAGCTCCAATCCTGCCAGTTCGGCAGCGACGGCGTCGCGGAGATCAGCTGCACCTGCGCGGGGAAACAGCTGCGGGTGCGCTATCATAACCCCCAGAGCCTTGACTGGGGAGAATACCGCATCGAGAAGGCGGTATGCAAGAATAAAGTCTGGCAGTGCGGCGGCGGGAGCCTGTGCATCCCCCGTCAATCGCTGCCAGCGGAAGATTGCCTGACGGTGGATGTCACCCTCGTCAGCGCCGCATCGGGAGGAACGCGCCATGTTTGATGAACGCAGCCGCTTTGTGATGGAAAATTATCAGAAAAAGCCGTCCTTTTCCAGCTTCTTGCCGGGCATTGCGGGGCCGCTGGGCGTCCCTGTCTGGTGCTATTACAATAACCGGGGGCAGGCGGTCTGCAGCTTCGGCGCGCAGGACAAGGATCACGCCATTATGGAATTTCAGTCCGCCCATACCGCTTACCAGGCCGTGAAATACACCGGTTTCCGAACTTTCTGCAAAATCGACGGTGTCTGCCACGAGCTGCTGACGGAAAACTGCCGGATGCACATTGGCATGAGCGAACTGGAGATTACCGGGAACACGGGCGATCTGGCGGTTTCCGCCCTGTACTTTGGCGTTCCGGGACAGCGGACGGCGGCACTGGCGCGGGTGCTGACGGTGCGAAATACGGGAAGCGAGCCGGTGCGGCTGGAACTGCTGGACGGTATGCCCGCTCTGGTTCCCTACGGCATCAGTCAGGATCATCTGAAAAATATGTCGAACCTAGCCAAAGCATGGATGCAGGTGGAGGATGCTGAGCATGGGCAGGCTTATTTCCGCGTCCGTGCATCCCTTGCGGACACGGCCTCCGTCACGACAGTGGAGGAAGGAAACTTCTGTCTGGCGTGGGACGGCCGCGGCCAGCGGCTGAAGCCGATCGTCCAGCCCAGCCTGATTTTCGGCGAGGATACCAGCCTGACGGTGGCGGAAGCCTTCGCCGCCACGCCGCTGGAAGACCTCTGCGCCCGGACGCAGGTCACGCAGAATCTGTTCCCCTGCTGCTTCCTGCCGGTCATGGCGGTGCTGGCACCGGGAGAAAGCGCAGCGGTTTACAGTCTCTACGGTCAGGCGGAAAACAAGCGGCAGGTCGCGGCGCTGTCGCAGTACGCCGCCGCGCCGGGCTGGTTTGCCAAGAAACGGCAGGAAGCGGCGGATTTAACAGACGAACTGTGCGCCCCCATAACCGCCCGGACCGCCGATCCGATTTTCGACGCCTACGCGAAGCAGAGCTGGCTGGACAACTTCCTCCGGGGCAGCGTGCCGACGTTTTTCCGGGACGGGGAAAAGCAGATGCCCTATTACCTCTACTCCCGGAAGCACGGCGACCCGGAGCGGGAATACAATTATTTCTCTCTCGGGAAAGAATACTACGCTCAGGGCAACGGCAATTTCCGGGACGTCAACCAGAATCGCCGCAGTGACGTTCTGTTCGCCCCGGAGGTTGGCGCGGAGAATATCCACACCTTCTTCGAGCTGATTCAGGCCGACGGCTACAACCCCCTCGTCATCACCCCCAGCATCTACACGCTGGACGACCGCGCACGGGAACAATTCGCTCAGGCGCTTTCCGGGAAATCGGCGTTGCTTTCCGGTGCCTTCACCCCCGGTCAAATCGCCATGGCCGCCGAGGACGCGGGAATGACCCCCGAAGAAGTAACGGCCTTTACGGCCAAGGTCATCTGCGCGGCCTACAGCGAACCCGGCGCCGAATTTTCCGAGGGCTACTGGTGCGACCACTGGACGTATAACCTCGACCTGATCGAAAGCTATCTGGCCGTTTACCCGGAAAAGAAGGAAGAACTGCTGTTCGGCGGCTTCCAATACCGCTGGTACGAGAGCAAAGCTATGGTGAACCCCCGGGCGAAGCGATACTGCGTGACGGAAAACGGTCTTCGCCAATATTACGCTCTCGGCGCACATCGGGAGAAAAACGGCCAAAAGTGGATGCGCACCGCCGACGGCAATCTTGCCCGCAGCACGCTGGCGGAAAAGCTGATCGCCCTGTGCGTGCTGAAAACGGCCACGCTGGACGCCGCCGGGATGGGCGTGGAGATGGAGGGCGGCAAGCCCGGCTGGTATGACGCCCTGAACGGCCTGCCCGGTCTGCTGGGTTCCTCCATGGCGGAGAGCTGTGAGCTTGCGCGGCTGCTTGCATTCACGGCGGACGCGCTGGAACAGGAGCCGGGAACGCTTTCCCTGTATACGGAAATTGCCGGTCTGCTGACGGAATCGGTGCGGATTCTGACGGAAACCGCAGACAACTACACCCGCTGGGACTTAGTGAACACCATGAAGGAGTGCTACCGCGCGTCGGTCTGGGACGGCTTTGCGGGCAGCAAGACCAGCGTATCCCGCGCTGAGGTTGCCGCCGCACTGCGGCAGATGGAGCAGGCGGTTCTTCAGGGAATCGAGAAGGCAAAGCATCTGGGAACGGGAATCCTGCCCACCTATTTCACCTTCCGGGCGGAGCGTCTGCGGCAAACCGCAGACGGCGTCATGCCTTTGGAGCTGACCCCCGCTCCCCTCCCCCTGTTTCTGGAAGGGCCTGTGCGCTATCTCAAACTGGCGCTTCCCATGGCGGAAAAGCAGCGTCTGGCAGATGCTCTGCGCCACAGCGACCTGTATGACGAGAAGCTTCGCATGTACCGGGTCAACGCCAGTCTGTCGGACGCCAGCTTCGAGGTTGGCCGCGCCAAGGCGTTCACCCCCGGCTGGCTGGAAAACGGCGCCATCTGGCTCCATATGGAGTACAAATATCTGCTGGAACTGCTGAAAAGCGGTATGTACGGGGAATTTTCTCAGGCTTTCCGGGACGCAGCTGTCCCCTTCCAGAACCCGGAACGCTACGGAAGATCGCCACTGGAAAACGTCTCCTTTATCGCTTCCTCGGTCAATCCCGACCCCGCTGTCCACGGACGGGGCTTCGTCGCCCGGCTGTCCGGGTCTACGGCGGAATTCGTGCAGATCTGGCAGCTGATGTTCTTTGGCCGCGACCCCTTCCGGATGAAGGACGGCAAACTGACGCTGGGCTTCCGGCCCTTTGTCCCCGCCTATCTCATGCCGGACAGCGGCTGTGTGAGTGCCACGTTCTTAGGGCAAATCCCTGTCGTCTATGAAGCCTCCGGTCTGCGGGAGCTGGTGCCGGGAAAAACGTCCCCAATCAGCTACACCCTGACATGGAAGGATGGCACGCCCCGCACACTGCAAGGCGACCGTCTGGAAGAATCCTGCGCGCTGGCCGTCCGCAGCGGCGAGATCGCAAAAATTTACGTAACCATGAGGTGAACCAATATGAAAGCAGTCATAACCACCACAGATTTCAGCCGCAATTTCCTCTGGGCGGAAGCGCCGCTGGAAGCGGGCGCACTGGATTGCACCCACCAGTTTAGCGTCTACCCCAACTGCAAGGGGCAGCGCATCGAGGGCTTCGGCGGCGCATTCACGGAAGCGGCGGCGTACAACTACCAGAAGCTGCCTCAAGACAAGCGGGAAGCACTCATGCAGGCATATTTCGGCGAGCAGGGACTGCGCTACAGCGTGGGCAGAACCCACATGGGCAGCTGTGACTTTGCTCTTGGCAATTATGCCTGTATCAGCTCGGAAAATGACCCCGTTTTCAATACCCAGCGGGACGAGGCCTATCTGCTGCCCATGCTCCGTGACGCGGGCGCAGCGGCAAGAAAGCCCATTGAGCTGCTGCTGAGTCCATGGAGTCCCCCCGCATTCATGAAGACCAACGGCGATATGAACCACGGCGGAAAGCTTCGGGAGGAATATCGCTCCCTCTGGGCGAAGTGCATGGCGCGGTACGTGGCCTTTTACAAGTCCCACGGGTGCGACGTGCAGATGGTCTCCATCCAAAACGAACCCGCCGCGACCCAAACCTGGGATTCCTGCCTCTATTCCGGCACGGAAGAAGGGGAATTTGCGGCCTACCTGCGCAGGGCGCTGGACGCGGTGGACTGCGCCGACGTGAAGATCCTCGCTTGGGATCACAACAAGGACATTTTCGTCTACCGGACGGAAGAAACCCTCTCCGTGGCCGGGGCAGAAGAAAATGTGGACGGCTTCGGCATCCACTGGTACACGGGCGACCATTTCGAGGCCGTCCGGGCGGTGAAGCAGCGCTGGCCGGAGAAGAATATCTGGTTCACCGAGGGCTGCGTGGAATACAGCCGCTTTGACGGCATGACCCCCCAGCAGAAGGCGGAAATGTACGCCCACGACATTCTGGGGAACCTGAACGCGGGCATTTCCGGCAGCATCGACTGGAACCTGCTGCTGGACAGCAAGGGCGGCCCCAACCATGTGGGGAATTTCTGCGAAGCCCCCGTCATGCTCAGCGAGGACGGCACGGACTTTGCCCTCATGACGGAATACTATTACATCGGCCATTTCAGCCGGTACATCCGCCCCGGCGCGGTGAAGCTGGCAAGCTCCGTCGCCAACACCGGTGTAGAAGCCGCGGCCTTTGAAAACCCGGACGGCAGCCGTGTGGCCGTCCTGCTGAACACCGGGGATGCGCCTCAGGACGTCAGCCTGACGGAAAACGGCGCGGAGGGCTTCCCCTTCCGGCTGAATCCCCACACCATCGCCACCGTTCAGTGGGGTCTGTAATTTTTCCACACGAGGTTGGCTTCACAAAAGTGAAGCCGACCTCTTTCTTTTTTCCGCAAAAGGTGGTATGATAAAGGAAAAAACGGCGACACTGCCGATTTACGCAAAGAAGGTTATCACCATGAACGCCCCCATAAAAATGCTGGTCATCAATCCCGGATCCACCTCCACCAAGGTCAGCTACTTTGAAGACGAAAAGAACATCTACACCGAGAGCATCTTCCACGATGCCCCGGAGCTGCTGAAATACCCCACCACCAACGACCAGATGCCCATGCGCAAGCAGGTGCTGCTTACCTTTCTGCAATCCCACGGCATGACCCCCGCCGACATGGACGTGTTCGTCGGCCGGGGCGGCTGCGCCTATTCTCAGGCTGCCGGAGTCATGGAGATCGACGAGCGGCTGGTACAGGACACCGCCGCCGACAAGGGCGGCAGCGACCACCCGGCAAAGCTGGGCGTCATGCTGGCCTACGAGCTGGGCTGCGAGTACCGCAAGCCAATGTACACCGTGAACCCCACCAATGTGGACGAGCTGTGGGACTGCGCCCGCCTCACCGGCATTGCGGGGCTTTACCGCCGTGCCCAGACCCATGTGCTGAACCAGAAGGGCATTGCCGCCATTCACGCGAAAAAGCTGGGCAAGCGCTACGAGGATCTGAACCTGATCGTCTGCCATGTGGACGGCGGCATCACCGTCACCGCCCATAAGGCCGGGCGCATGGTGGACAGCACCGAGGGCGCGGGCGGCGACGGCCCCTTCACCCCCACCCGTCTCGGCTCCATCCCGGTGATGGAGGTGCTGCAATATCTGGACGAGGGACACACCACCGCCCAGATGCGCTCCATGCTCTCCCGTTCCGGCGGCTTCGTCAGCCACTTCGGAACCTCCGACGCGGCCAAAGTTCACGCGTTGGTAGATGCCGGGGACAAAAAGGCCGTGACCGTCTGGAATGCCATGATCTACCAGCTGTGCAAATCCATCGGCGGCATGGCAGCGGTGCTGGAAGGCAAGGTGGACGGCATTCTGCTCACCGGCGGCCTGATGCGCTACGACGACATTCTGAAGGGCGTAGAGCAGCGCTGCGGCTGGATCGCGCCGATCACCGTCTACCCCGGCGAGTGCGAGCAGGAAGCCATGGCGGATGCCGTTCTGGAGGTGCTCCGGGGTCAGCGTCAGGCAAACCGCTACACCGGCGTCCCTGTTTTTCAGGGCTTCGAGTGGGACAAATAACAACTTCCCCCGTCAAAAAGGAGACCGTTATGCCTCAATTTACCAAATACGCGCTGGAAAACTCCCTGAAAAAGCTGCTTCTGCAAAAGCCGCTGAACAAAATCACCATCAACGACATCACCGAGGACTGCGGCATCAACCGCATGACCTTCTACTACCATTTCAGGGACATCTACGATCTGGTGGAGTGGGTGTGCATGGAGGACGCCAGAAAGGCGCTGGCGGACAACAAGACCTACGAGACCTGGCAGCAGGGCTTTGTCCGTATCTTCGACGCCGTCCGGGAGAACAAGCCCTTTATCATGAACGTCTACCGCTGCGTCAGCCGGGAGCAGGTGGAAAAATACCTGACACCCCTGACGGACGATCTTCTGATGGGCGTAATCAACGAGCTGTCGGCGGGTATGGTCGTCCGCGCCGAGGACAAGGCCTTTATCGCCCAGGTCTATTCCTACGCCTTCGTGGGGCTGATGCTGGACTGGATCAAGGACGAAATGAAGCAGGACCCGGAAACACTGGTAAATCGGTTTGCCCTCGTGATTCAGGATGATGTTTCCTGCGCGCTGAACCGGTTCCGGGTGGACAGGGGAAACTCTGCATCAAACCCGGCGGATTGATAAAATTTCAGACACTTTTGCCTCCGTGATGAAATCTTCATCACGGAGGCACTTCTGTTTATTGTAAAAAGTGGGTTCCGGACATACAATAAGGCCACCGAAAGGCAAATGAACGATTTAGCAAAGGAGTTAGTATTATGTATTATTCTGCTGGAACTTACGAAGCGTTTGCCCATCCCGAGAAGCCGGAGGGCGTAGACAACAAATCCGCTTATATCATCGGCACCGGCCTTGCCGGTCTGACCGCCGCTTTCTATCTGGTCAGAGACGGCCAGATGAAGGGCGAACGCATCCATCTGCTGGAAAAGCTGGAGCTGGCCGGCGGCAGCTGCGACGGCTACCGGGACATCACCAAGGGCTTCTATATGCGCGGCGGCCGGGAAATGGACAACCATTTTGAGGTCATGTGGGACACCTTCCGGGATGTTCCCTCCATCGAGACCCCGGGCGTTTCCGTGCTGGACGAGTATTATTGGCTCAACAAGCACGACCCCAACTACTCCCTGTGCCGCGCCAGCGTGAACCGCGGCGAGGATGCCCATACCGACAAACAGTTCAAGCTGGATAAAGAATCCGCCATGGCGCTCTCCAAGCTGTTCCTGACGCCGGAAAAGGATCTGGAGGACAAGAAGATCTCCGACGTTCTCCCCGATTCCTTCTGGGACACCAACTTCTGGCTCTACTGGCAGACCATGTTCGCCTTCCAGCGCTGGTCCAGCGCTCTGGAAATGAAGCGTTACCTCTGCCGCTATGTCCACCACATCGACGGTCTGCCGGATTTCAGCGCCCTGCGCTTCACCAAGTACAACCAGTACGAGAGCATGATCCTTCCCCTGGTAAAGTATCTGGAAAGCCACGGCGTGCAGGTGGAGTACGGCATGGACGTCAAGAACGTCATCATTGAAACTGTGGGCAATAAGAAGGTCGCCAAGCAGATCGTCTACGTGAAGGACGGTCAGGAGCAGACCATTGACCTGATTGAAGACGATCTGGTGTTCATCACCAACGGCTGCTGCACCGACACCTCCTGCTACGGCGACCAGACCCATGCCCCCGACCTGTCCAAGGTAAAGAACGGCGCGGGCGAATCCTGGGATATGTGGAAGGCCATTGCCGCTCAGGCAAAGCACGGCGAATTCGGCAACCCGGACAACTTCTGCTCCGACGTGGACGCCACCAACTGGATGAGCGCCACCGTGGCCACCTCCAACGAGGAGATCATTCAGCATATCATGAACGTCTGCAAGCGTGACCCCCGCTCCGGCAAGGTGACCACCGGCGGCATCGTCACCGTCAAGGACAGCACCGAAAACTGGTATCTGTCCTGGACGATCAACCGTCAGCCCCAGTTCAGGTCTCAGGACAAGAACATGGTGCTGGTGTGGCTGTATTCCCTGAACACCAACAGGGAAGGCAACTACGTCAAGAAGGCCATGCGGGACTGCACCGGCGAGGAGGTCTGCCGGGAATGGCTGTACCACATTGGCGTGCCGGAAGATCGGATCGCCGCTCTGGCGCATGATGCCTGCAACACCACCACCTGCTTCATGCCCTATATCAACGCCTTCTTCCAGCCCCGCAAGGAATCTGACCGGCCCAAGGTCGTGCCCGACGGCGCTGTGAACTTCGCCTTCATCGGTCAGTTTGCCGAGACGCCCCGGGACACCATCTTCACCACCGAGTATTCCATGCGTACCGGTATGGAGTCCGTCTACACCCTGCTGAATGTTGACCGCGGCGTGCCGGAGGTGTGGGGCAGCAAGTACGATGTCCGGGAGCTGCTGCGCGCCTGCTACTACGCCATCGACAAGAAGCCCATCACCGATGTGAAGCTGTCCTTCATGGAGAAGCAGCTGCTGCACACTGTGCTGAAGAAGGTCAAAGGAACAGACGTAGAGCTGCTGCTGAAAGAAAGCGGCCTGATCGAGTAAGATATCCTGCAACGCAAAAAGGTGCTGCCCGGTGGCAGCACCTTTTTGCGTTATTTACAAATCGTTTATTTGACCCGCCTCCCTTTTTCTGATAGAATACTCCCCAGACACCATAAGGAGGAGATATTGATGGAAAAATTCATTCCATACGAGAAGCTTTCCAAGAAGGAAAAGCGCAGTCGGGACTTGTCCCGCCGGAACACATGGGGACAGCTGGACCCCGTTACCCGGAAACCTAAAAACAGCAAGGCATATTGCAGGAGCAAAGCCCGGAATTGGAAGCGTGACGCGCACGAACCAATTCCGGGCTGATTTTATTGTTTGTCAGACGTTGGTGGTATTACCCTTCACCGTCCATTTTCCAGATGTGGGGGTCGCCGCGGAACAGCAGGCATACGCCCACGCCCATCAGCCACAGCACGGCAAACAGAAACGCCGCGCCGCTTCCCTTCCCGGCCCCGAACAGCCGCGTCAGCAGACTGTCCCCGCTTTGGGTCGCCATCACCGGCTCAAATACGGCGTCCACCAGCAGCCCGCCCAGAAAATATCCCAGCGGGATGGTGAAGAACTGAAAGGCATTCCGGGCGGCAAAGACCCGCCCCTGAATTTCCGCCGGGATGCTCAGGCGGTTGATGGCGTCCAGATTGGCGTTCATCCACGGGATGCTCACCCAGCCGAGAAACGCGCCGAAGCACCAGACCCAGACCCTGCCGCTGAAAGCAAGGCAGAAATTCTCCGTACACATGGAAAGCATCAGGCAGCCCCAGATGGCCTTCACCCGGCTTCTGGGCGTCTTCATGAAGGAAGCAAGGATGCTCCCCAGCAGTGTGGAAATGCCGATGACGGTGTTGACCACGCCCATAGCCCACTCGGAAACCTTCGACAGCACCATGGCCGGGAACGCAGCATTGTACATGGACGCCACCAGATTGATGCCCGCCAGAAACAGCATCAGGTGCAGGATTCCGGGGTTCCGTTTCAACCAGCGAATGCCCTCCGCCGCGCTTTTCAAAACGCCGTCCGTCTTCCCCGACGCGTCCGTCCGGGGAATGGGGATAAAGAACAACAGCGTTACGAAGGCGATCAGAAAGCTCGCCAGGTCGATGGCAACCACCGCGTCCATTCCCCAAAGCCCCAGCACCGCCGTGGCGAAAATGGGCGTCAGGATGGAAGTCACGGAGGAAGAAAGGTATCGCAGTCCGCCCACCCTCTGGTAAAACCGGCGGGGCAGGAGCGCCGTGGTCGCCACCTCACTTGCGGGCTGCTGAACCGTGTTCATCAGTCCGGACATGGCGTTGACGATGTACAGGTGCCAGATTTGCAGGCACCCGGCTTTCAGCAGAAGCCAGACCGCCAGCGTCCCCAGCGCCGCCAATGCGTCGCACCACAGCATGGTCTTCTTTTTGTCCCAGCGGTCGCTGAGCGCACCGGCAAAAATGCTGCAAATCACGTATGGCGCGTAGGAACACACCATCAGCAGCGCCGTGCGGAGGGCCGAGCCTTCCCGTGTGTACGACCAGACCACCAGCGCGTAGCCGGTCATGGCGCTGCCCAGCCCGGAGATCATCTGGGTAAACCACAGCAGCAGATAGCTGCGCATTTCCTTAAGATCGGATAGATATTGTTTCATGATGACTTTGCTCCTTCATTCTGAATTTCACCGGAATGCAAAGCCATAAGGACAGTCACTTCTCCATGCGGCCCTGTCCTATCCGGCTTTGCATGGAGCAGATGCAATGCAGAGTATCACAGTGATATCCTCCTTTTGTCATCATTATAGCAGATTTTCACCTGTTTTCAATCCCCGTGTCTTTCGGAAAGCTCTGACGAAATCGAAAAAAGCTGTGAGCGGAAAAGATCCGCTCACAGCCGCAGACGATTGCGTCAGCGCTTTCTTAGACCTCGTCGGTCTGGGAGGCCGCCGCTTCGGCCTGAATGTCGGGGAAATAGGACAGCACCGGTTCCTCCGGTATGCCTTTGATCTTTCGGTTTACATAATTCTTTGTAATCTTCATGACCATTGGGCAGAGGACAACCACACCAATCAGATTGGGCAGCATCATCAGGCCGTTGAAGGTATCGGAGATGTCCCAGGCCAGAGAGGACGTCATGACCGCGCCGGAAAGGATCATCACGACGAAGATCACCTTGTAGATTTTCGTGGCCTTTTCGCCGAACAGATATTCCACCGCCTTGGTGCCGTACTGCGACCAGCCGAGCACCGTGGTAAAGGCGAACAGCAGCATGGCCAGAGCCACAAATTTTTCGCCAAGGGGGCCAAAAACATTGCCGAAGGCACGGGCAACCAGCGTAGCGTCGTCCACACCCGCCACGGCAAGGCCGGTCTCCAGATCGATATAGCCGGAAGACAGAACCACGATGGCGGTCATGGTGCAGACCACAAAGGTGTCGAAGAATACCTCAAAAATGCCCCACATGCCCTGAGCGACAGGCTCCTTGACGTTGGAGGAAGAATGCACCATGACGGAGGAGCCGAGACCCGCCTCATTGGAAAACACACCCCGCTTGCACCCTTGGGTAATGGCCTGCTGGATGGCGATACCCGCCGCGCCGCCCGCGACGGCCTTGCTGCCGAAAGCGAAGCGGAAAATCGCCGCGAACATGGCGCCGACGCTGCTGATATGGGTAAAGAACACGATCAGCGAGCCGATGATGTACAGCACCGCCATGAACGGCACGACCCGCTCGGCGACAGTGGCAATGCGCTGCAGGCCGCCGATGACGATCAGCGCCGCGAGGATCATCAGCACAATGCCGCAGGCCAGAGAAACCACGCTCATGCCGCCCACGGTAGCAGTCACGCCGCCGAAGAACGCGGATTTCATATTCAGGACGATCTTATTGATCTGCCCCATATTGCCGATGCCGAAGGATGCCAGAATGGCAAAAATGGAGAACAGAACCGCAAGGACGCTGCCGATGGTCTTGCAGTGCTTCCTGCCGCCCAGACCGTCTTTCAGATAGTACATCGCACCTCCCGACCACTCGCCCTGACTGTTGCGGCGGCGGTAGTAGATGCCCAGCACATTTTCGGAGAAATTGGTCATCATCCCGAAAAAGGCCGCAAGCCACATCCAGAACACCGCGCCGGGGCCGCCGATGACGATGGCTGCCGACACGCCGGCGATATTGCCGGTGCCGATGGTGGCGGCGAGGGCCGTACACAGCGCCTGAAACTGGGAAATGGTCTTTTTGTCCGTTTTCGCGTGGACACCGCTGTCCCTGCGGAACATGCCGCCGATGGTCTGCTGCCACCAGTAGCCAATGTGGGAGATCTGGAACCACTTCGTGCAGCAGGTCATCAGAATACCCGTGCCGATCAGCAGGACCAGACCGATCTTCACCCAGATAAAGGCGTTGATCTTGTCATTGATCTCGGCGAGTGTGGTCAGAAAATTCTCCATACGTATCCTCTCTTTCCGGCTTCGCGTTCTTTGCAAAGCCAACAAAAAATAAAGACAGACTGCGCAAAACGCGCAATCTGTCCAAAAAAACAAACATTTCCCCTACGGACGGTATGGAAATCACTTTGTCCTTTTGCCTGAGAGATTGACGCGCAATGCGTTTTGCCCCTTCGGCACTCAATTCGATGAGCTTCTCCAAAGTTCTATCAGCTTACAGTCCTCATCCATGCTGGACACCTGAGAGTGTTACTCCTTCGGTTGCGGCAAGCCGCATTTCCTGCAAGCGTCATATAGATGCTAATAATTATACTATGCTCTCCCCAAAATGCAAGTGCAAATCGGGAAAAATTCATTTTTTGTTAGTTTTTCCAACTCAGGACCTTTTCCCGCAGGCCGTCCACGTCCAGAACGCCCAAAGCAAAGCCCTTTTTCACCAGCTCCTCCGGCAAATATTCGTCGTACTTGTCAAAAAGAGGCAGCTCCTTGGGATACACCAGCTCCATGGGGTCAATGGGTTTGCGGATCTCTTCGGCCAGCACCCGGAAAAAAGCGGATTCGTCGGCCTTCATGGTGAACTGAATAAAAAACGGGCGGGCGGAATCCAGATTCCGCAGGCCGAGGCGGTCGGCGCACTTGATTTTCAGGAAGCGCTCCATGGTCAGGAAGGTGTACGTCCCCACCCAGGGCAGCAGGCACCACATATTGCCCCCCAGATTGATGAGCGTCTTTTCCGCCGCGCCGGAGTGGGCGGCGGTGAAGCGGGCCTGCTCCAGCCGCGCCACCGCGTTTTTCATCAGATAGGGGTACTGCCTGTCCTCCTGAAGCACCTGGCGCATTCTTGTGAGAATTTTGGTGTGCAGGTCGCCGGGACACTGGCCAAAATAGGCGGGGACGCTGCCCTTCACCTGCTGGCAGTAGATCAGGCGGCGCTTGTGATCCACGTCCAGCACCTGCCAGACATGTCCCGCAATGGCCAGCTTCTCCCCCACGGGAGGCGGCGAAACCACCGTCCCCAGCTCCTGAGACTCGCTGCGGACGGTGTATTCCTCACTTTCCTGAAACACGCCGTAGAACTTGAAGGAGTTGATGACCCGCTCCCCCGCCAGCCCCACGATCAGGCCGCCCTGCTCCGTCTGCTGAATGTGGTCTGTGGCGATGAGATGCCGGAGCAGCACCCGGTAGTCCTCCTGGGTGATTCTGTGGAAATAGTGCAGCCGCAGCACCCGGTCGGCCAGCGCCCGGGGGGACATCTCGCCGCAGGAGGCCAGGGTGGACATGGTTTGGTGGTACAATAGGCTGAACGGCAGCCTGTCCAGCCGGGGCGGCTCCACCCAGCGTTCTTCCAGATACAGCTGCACCAGGGCAATGCCCTGCAATAGCTTCCATGGAATGGTGGTGGGCAGCATGGCCCGCACCTCCGGCTCGTCCTCCCGGATGACGAACCACATTTCCGGCGGAAGCTCCCGCCGGCCGGTGCGTCCCATGCGCTGCAAGAACGAAGATACCGTCCATGGCGCGTCGATCTGAAACGCCCGCTCCAACCGGCCGATGTCAATGCCCAGCTCCAGCGTTGCGGTGGTCACCGTGGTCATGTACTGGGAATCGTCCTTCATGATGCCCTCCGCCGTCTCCCGGTAGGAGGCGGAAAGGTTGCCGTGATGGACGAGAAAGCGGTCGGGTTCGTGGTTCAGCTCGCAGTAATGGCGCAATGTGGTCGTCACCATTTCGCATTCTTCCCGGGAATTGACGAAAACCAGACACTTTTTGCCCCGGGTATGCTCGAAGATATACCCAATGCCGGGGTCTGCGTTGGCGGGGGCGTCGTCGGTTTTTTCTTCCAGCACGGGCAGTGCACCGGGAATCTGCTTGTCCTCCGCGGCCTGCGCGTCCTTGACGTAGAAATGCTCCATGCTCAGCCGCCATTTGCTGCCCTTGGCGTCGATTTTCGGGATGATGGTCTTCCGCCCCGTCCCCAGCGACAGGAATTCGCCGGTTCCCTCCGGGTCACCGATGGTGGCGGACAATCCGATGCGCCGGGGATTGACCCCCGCAATTCGGGACAGCCGCTCAATGAGGCACAGCGTCTGCCCACCCCGGTCGCCCCGGAGCAGGGAATGCACCTCGTCAATGACCACAAACCGCAGGTCGCCGAACAGCTTTGCAATGGCCGCGTGCTTGTGCAGAAGCAGCGCTTCCAGAGATTCCGGCGTGATCTGGAGAATGCCGGAGGGGTGACGCATGAGCTTTGCCTTATGGCCCTGGGCAACGTCCCCGTGCCAGTGCCACACCGGGATATCCGCTTCGGCGCACAGGTCGTTCAGCCGGGAAAACTGGTCGTTGATCAGCGCTTTCAGAGGGCCAATATAGATGCAGCCCACGCTGGAGGGCATATCCTCGGAAAACAGGGTGATGATGGGGAAGAACGCCGCTTCCGTCTTTCCGGAAGCGGTGGAGGCGGTGAGCAGCACATTTTCATCCGTGTTGAAAATGGCGTCCGCCGCCGCGACCTGAATGGAGCGCAGATTTTCCCAGTGATTCTGGTAGATATATTCCTGCACGAAGGGCGCGTATCGGTCAAATGCACGCATATTCAGCCACCTTACAGCTCAAATTCCGCAAGGGAATCGTCGGTCTGTTCTTCTTTTACCGCGTTCTGGGCATAGCGGAACTGATCGGAACCCAGAAGCCCCCGCACACGGATGCCGGGATTCTGGTAGACGATGTCCAGCACCTCGATAAAATCCCGGATGACCTCACGGGGGGTGATATGGGTGTCCGCCCCGATGCGGCCGAATTCAATCTCAATGAAATCCACCATATCCTGCTGTGTCACGATCTGGGAATAGTCGTACAGCCCCGCGTGAATATCCGCCAGCTTCTCCGTCAGGATCAGCATTTCCTCGTAGGTCAGGGGCTGCAAGCGAATGACGGGGGAAAGCAAGTCCTTATGCTCCCCGGAGAAGTGACCTTCGGCCAGGCGGGAACGGAGGGCTTCGTAGCTGTATACGCCCCGTCGGGGATCCTCCATGCACTGGGGCGTGCCGCAGAGGATAAAGCCCAGATACTGTGCCTTGCCCTGCATGGCGTCGTTGTACATGGTCAGAATTTTCTCGTAATTATACTGCCGGGTGATGGCGTTGGGAATTTTGTAGATGTTCACCAGCTCGTCAATGAGGATAAGCATACCGGCATACCCCGCCTGCTTGAGAAAACAGGCGAACAGTTTGAGGTATTCGTACCAGTCGTCGTCCGTGATGACAATATTCACCCCCAGCTCCTGCCGGGCTTCGGTCTTCGTGGCGTACTCGCCCCGGAACCATTTGAGCACCTTGGCCTTCGTCTCGTCGTCACCGGCGCAGTGGGCTTTGTAGTAAAGGGTCAGCAGCCTTGCAAAATCGAAGCCGTGGACCATTTCGTTCAATGCGCCGATCACCGCGGAGATCCGCTTTTCCACCAGCGGCGCAAGGCCGGGGTCGGTCACCCCAAGGCCGGAGGATGCCATGACCTCCTGCTGCACGCTGCTGATCCACCGATCCAGAATCAGGGGCAGCGCGCCGCCCTCCGGTTTGGTCTTGGTGGACATATTGCGGATCAGCTCCTTGTAGGTCGCCAGTCCCTGCCCACGGGTGCCCTGCAAGCGGCGCTCCGGAGAGAGGTCGGCGTCTACCACCACGAAATTCTTCGCCATCACATAGTTCCGGATGGTCTGAAGCAGAAAGCTCTTGCCACTGCCGTATTTCCCCACGATGAAGCGGAAGGACGCGCCTCCGTCGGCAATGATGTCCACGTCCCGCAGCAGGGCGTCAATTTCGTCCTTCCGCCCCACGGTGACGTAGGGCAGGCCAACGCGGGGAACGACGCCGCCTTTCAGGGAGTTTATCAGCGCCTGAGCAATTCTTTTTGGTATTTTCATGGATGAATCATCTCTTTCAAATCCGCAATATAGTCTTCGATCAGTTCCGGCGGGTCGTCGCCCAGCAGAACGGAATCGGAAAAGGTGTCGTACAGTTTGTCGTTGATGCCGTCCACAAGGACGGACAGCATCAGCCCGGAAGACCGCACCCAGCCATAATTCCGGCCATACAGCAGGCTTTGCAGCAGCCGGTACTCATCCTTGGTCAGGGGAGTGTCCTCCGGTTCCGCGGCAGGTTCCGGGGGCTGCGCCGGGGGCGCTTCTTCCTCCGTCTCCTCATCTACCATCAGCCTGTCCCGGGTGACGGCGGCGTCATCCCGGATTCTGGCAAGCCGGGAATAGTCGATGGTGATTTTCTTTTCCTCCGCCGCCTTCTTCTCGGCGAGAAGGTTCCGGGCTTCCTCCTGAATGATCTTTATGATCCACTTGGTTTCCAGCTTGTACTGAATGGGACGGCCGTAGTCATAGCATTCCCGCATCACGGCGTCGATGGCTTTCAGAACATCCCCCAGCTTCCCGTTGGAATGGGGAATGCAGCTGTACTTCTGAACGCTCCACAGGCCGTTATGACAGCGGTAGATATATTTTTCGTCCACCGTATACTGGCGGTTGCCCTGCTCCTGACGCCTGTGAAAAACCGCCGAGTCGAACAGAATCACCTGAGACTGGGTAAAGCTGCCAAAATACTGCTCGACCATGGTCTTTTTGCATCGGGTATCGTAATGCTCTGCCATCCGCCGCAGCACCCGGACGATCACGGTGTCGCAGTCCTCCCGGTATTCCCTGTAGAACTTGGAGCGCTCCAGCCATTTCGGCGACAGCTGCTTCACCGCGCGGATGACTTCTTCGTCGCCACGGCTCCGGATGCTGTCCAGTACGGCAATGCTCCTGTTGAACCGCACCCGGGGGTTATCCGCCAGAAGTCCGGCGTCCAGATTATAATAGATCACGTAGTCCATCAGCCACTGGTTCAGATATGGCAGAATACCGTCGTTCAGCGCGCCGTACGCGTCCCGGAACTCCGTCAGCTTCCGGTAGCCGTCCATGGGGTCGGCGACGCCGATCTGATTGAGCAGCTCGTAGATATACAAAAACGCATAGCTCAGAGACGTTTCCTGCAAATTCCCCCGGCGCAGCTTCGTCCGCCATGAGAAATATCCCCGCAGCTCCGGGTCGGTCAGGGACTGGTAGGTGGGGAAATAGCGGAGCACCGGCCGGTCGTAAACATAGTCGTCCTCGTAACCTGCCAGCAGCTTTCCCTGTTTGACAAAAATGGACTCCCGGGACTGCCGGTAGGCGGGCATACCGTTTTCCAGCGAGCGGGCAGCCAGAAGGGGCGAAGGCAGCGGCTCACGGGGCATCTGGGGTCTCGGCTGAATGGCTTCGTCCCGGAAAACGTTGATGTAGAACCATTCCGCGGCCTTCTTTACACGATTCGTGTCCGTAGCGTCTCTCCCCTTTCGTCCATATGTTTGATATTATCATACAATATTTGCCGCACGCAGTCAAGCACGCAGGCAATATTTTCCCAAAAAGCAGTAGGGACAGGCCGCCTTGGCCTGTCCCACGAAAAAGCTTGTCCGCTTACACGTCCAGATATCCGCAGATCACCTTGAGGGTGTTGTACACGCCGTCGATGTGACTGCGCTCGTAGCCGTGGCTGGCGTAGACGCCCGCGCCGATCAGGCCGTGACGGATGTCGAAGCCTGCCCGCAGGGTCACGTCCACGTCTGAGCCATAGTGGGGATAGACGTCCACGGCATAGTCCGCACCCATCTTCTTGGCGGCGTCAATGAGCTTGCCCACCACCTCGTAGCTGTATGGACCTACGGAATCCTTGGCGCAGATGGAGACCTGCCGCTCGGTGCAGCTCAGGCCCTCGCCCACGCAGCCCATGTCCACGGAAATGGCCTCCGTCACCCCCGCAGGAACGGAACTTGCGCCGCCGTGGCCGACTTCCTCGTACACCGTCACATGGACGTAGGTTCTCCGGGGCAGGGTGATGTGGTTGTCGGCAAGATATTTGGCAAAGCCCAGCAGAATGCCCACGCTGAGCTTGTCGTCCAGAAAGCGGCTTTTCAGGTATCCGGACGCCGTGCGGCGGGTGCGGGGGTCGAAGCACACAAAGTCCCCCACCTCAATGCCCAGCTTCCGGGTATCCTCGGCGGTAGAGACGTCCTCGTCCGGCACAACTTCCACGGTGTCATAGCTGCGCTTGGTAGAGCCGTACTCCCCGTTGACATGGACGGAGGCATTGCACAGCTGGCAGGTGCCGTCGTAGACCTTGCCGGAACGGGTGTAGATACGGACGTTTTCCGCTTCGGCATTGTTCGGCTCCATGCCGCCCACCGCCGTCAGGCGGAGACGACCGCTGCCCTTGATCTGGGCGACCATTGCGCCCAAGGTATCACTGTGGGCTTCCAGAAACAGGCCATCGTCGGCATTTTCGCCGCCAAGATCGGCCAGAACGCCGCCCTTGGTGGTGATCTTCGCCGGAAAGCCCAACGCTTCAAAGGCCGTCTTCACCCATTCGGCCGCCCGGCGGGTAAAGCCGGAGGGAGAGTCGATGGCCAGCAGCGCGGCGGTCTGCTCCCATGCGTAGTCCGCATATTTTTCGTTAATCATAGTTTCCTCCCAGTAAAATATAGTGCCAGACACCAGCCACTTCCCGCATGAAATGGTTGATCTTCTGGGATAAACGGGATGTTTTTGCGGGAATTCCCACGAATTCCACGCCGCACGCTTTTGCAAACCGGCTGGCGCGGTACAGGTGGTACTCGCTGGACAGCACCCCCAGCTTCCGGGGTCGCTCACCGGTTTTTTCCTCGATGAGGTCAAGAGAAAAGTTCAGATTTTCCCATGTGGAGGTAGCATCCTCCTCCATCCAGAGGCGCTGGGGGTCAATGCCCAGATTCACCAGCTCCCGGTACATGCACTCCGCCTCGGTAATCGGCTCGTCGGTACCCTGACCGCCGGAAAGCACGGCGACCACATCGGGATGCTCGTCCAGATAGGTGTAGGCGGCGCAGATCCGATCCCACAACGAGACCGACGGGCCGTCCCGGTTCACCTTGGCGCCCAGGACCACCACATAATCCACCGGCTCCTCCGGGTTTCCGAAGCTGGCATGGATGATGACACCCTCCGTAATGCCGACCACCAGCGCCCCCACCGCGAGAATCACGGTGACGGCGGTCTGAACCGCTTTTGCAAAGGCGGGGAATTTCAGCCCCACAAGGGGAAACAGGGTGTAAAACAGGATAATGCCGATCAGACACAGGCACACCAGTGCGGAAAAGCTGTAGCCCGGGACGGCGAATTTGAGGAACAGAGCCGCCACTGCCAGAACGCCGCAGCAAATCAGCGCCGTGATTCGTCCCGCGCCGAGAAGATGAAAAAAGGCTTTCATTTCGGAAACTCCAAACAAAGAATAGTGTCACGGCCAATGCCGCTTTTCGCTCAGCAGCGTTGTGCCAGATTCTACCCTGCAGTTTACCACATTATCCCAAAGAAAACAAGCCGCCCCGGCGGGGGCGGCCTGCAAATTCAGGAAATCTTAATGGTGGGACTTGAAATCCCGGCTTGCCTGCACCAGCGCGGTGAAAGGGCGCTGCATCCGTTCCTCCACGGCGGCCACAGCCTCCGGGTGCCACTGCAGCCCCAGAAGGAAACGTCCGTCCTCCGCTTCAATGCCCTCCACGATTCCCGCAGGACTGAGGGCGCAGACCCGCATCCCCGGCGCGGGGGTATCCACCGCCTGATGGTGGACGCTGTTGGTCAGCAGCTCGTCGCAGCCCATGAGACTGTGCAGAAACGTGCCGGGAAGCACCCGGGCGGGATGGTCGGGGGCATAACGGTGTTCATTGTCACGGTGGTTCTCCCCGGCGGCTTCGGGGCGCTGGCTGGGTATGTCCTGAATCAGGGTTCCGCCCAGCGCCACATTGAGTATCTGCTCCCCCCGGCAGATGCCGAGAACCGGCTTTCCCGTATCCATGACGGCTTTCAGCAGCGCCAGCTCAAATTCGTCTCTTGCCGGATTGGGCGTGCCGCATTCCGGTTTTCTGGCCTGACCGTAGTATTTGGGGTCAGGGTCGCCCCCGCCGGTGAACAGGAAGCCGTCCAGATGCTTTGCCCAGAACGCCGCGTGCTCCGGCTTCCACGGCAGGAACACCGGGACGCCGCCCCCGCGGCGCACGGCCTTGCCGTAGCTGCCCCGGAAAACCTGCTGCATCCGCGGGTCGCCCGTAAAAACCACACCGATCAGAATCATTTAGATGTCCTTGCTCTTGGAGGCGATCTCCGACAGGCACTTGGACAGGAAAGCGTCCATGGTCATGGCGCCCAGATCCTCGCCCTTGCGGGTACGGACGGAAACGGTGCCGTTCTCCATATCCCGGTCGCCCACTACCAGCATGTAGGGGATCTTCTGCATCTGGGCTTCCCGGATCTTGTAGCCCAGCTTCTCGCTGCGGCAGTCGTCCTCGGCGCGGATGCCCGCATCCACCAGCTTCTGGCTCAGGCCCTTGGCGTACTCATGCGCCCGGTCAGTAACGGGCAGCACCTTGACCTGAACAGGGGTCAGCCACAGGGGGAAGGCACCCGCAAAATGCTCGGTGATGACGCCGATGAACCGCTCGATGGAGCCGAACACCACCCGGTGGATCATCACGGGACGGTGCTTCTGGCCGTCCTCGCCGGTGTATTCCAGATTGAACCGCTCGGGCAGCTGGGAATCCAGCTGGATGGTGCCGCACTGCCATGTACGGCCAAGGCAGTCCTCAATGTGGAAGTCCAGCTTCGGCCCATAGAACGCGCCGTCGCCCTCGTTGACAACGAAGTCCTTGCCCATGCCGGTGATGGCCTTCTTCAGGATCTCCTGATTGGCTTCCCACTCCTCCACGGTGCCGATGTGGTCTTCGGGCATGGTGGACAGCTCTACGGTGTATTTCAGGCCAAACACGTTGTACACCTCGTCGAACAGGCGGACAACGTTCTGGATCTCGCTCTCCATCTGTTCCCGGGTCATGAAGATGTGGGCATCGTCCTGCGTAAAGCACCGGACGCGGAACAGGCCGTGGAGCGCGCCGGACAGCTCATGGCGATGCACCAGACCCAGCTCGCCCACCCGCAGGGGCAGGTCACGGTAGGAGTGGGGCTCGCTGGCGTAGACCAGCATACCGCCGGGGCAGTTCATGGGCTTGATGGCGTAATCCTCGCCGTCGATGACGGTGGTGTACATATTGTTCTTGTAGTGATCCCAGTGGCCGGACTGCTCCCACAGCTGACGGTTCAGGATCATGGGGGTGGAGACCTCCACATAGCCGTAGCGCTTGTGGACTTCCCGCCAGTAGTCGATCAGGGTGTTGCGCAGCACCATGCCCTTGGGCAGGAAGAAGGGGAAGCCGGGGCCGTAATCGGTGAGCATGAACAGTCCCAGCTCCTTGCCGAGACGGCGGTGGTCACGCTTCTTGGCCTCTTCGATGCGCTGAAGGTAAGTCTCCAGCTCTTCCTTGCTCTGGAAGGCAATGCCATAGATTCTCTGGAGCATCTTCCGGTTGCTGTCGCCCCGCCAGTAAGCGCCGCAGGAATTGAGCAGCTTGAAGCCGTTGTGCTTGACCCGGCCGGTGTGATCCAGATGGGGGCCTGCGCACAGGTCGGTGAAATCGCCCTGCGTATAGAAGGAAATGACCGCGTCCTCGGGCAGGTCGTTGATCAGCTCCACCTTGTAGGGCTCGTTTTTCTCCTGCATGTAGGCAATGGCCTCGGCACGGGGCTTCTCGCTGCGGACGATGGGCAGACGCTCCTTGCAGACCTTCTTCATCTCCGCCTCGATCTTGGCAAGATGCTCGGGCGTGAAGGTGAAGGGCGCGTCAAAGTCATAGTACCAGCCCTCGTCAATGGCGGGGCCGATGGCCAGCTGCACCTCCGGCCACAGGCGCTTGACGGCCTGCGCCATGATGTGGGAGCAGGTGTGCCAGTAGGTCTTGCGATACTCCGGATTTTCAAAGGTGAACTCGTTTTCCATAATAAAATACCTCCGTTTCGGCGGGTCTAGACCGCCTTGTATTGTGTGGGGAAGGGATAAAAAATACCCACCCCCTGAACGAAATCAGGGGTGGGATACAGCAGTATTCCACGGTTCCACCCTGGTTGCGGTTAATCGCCGCCACTCATTGACGCAATAACGGGCGCACCCGGCAGGCCATTTCCGACCCGCGGCTCAGAAGTGGTATCGGTTCCGGCAGGGGTACGAAGCCATTTCACCAACCGGCTTCTCTCTGAAGCATCTTACCGAACCGCGTGTCTTCCTCGCAGCCTTTTATCACCTGCAATTTAGCACATTTTCTCTCGATTGTCAATCCCCGCGGCGGGAAACCGGAAGAAAAAATCGGAAAAATCGACGGCGTGCGCTTCTTCCCCCTCCGATGCCCGCCCGGAAACGGTTTTCCGGGGTTTGCCCTGGGAAAAAGCCGCACAAATCCCCGGCAAAACCGCCGGTAACGCTGCCGCAACCGGCAGGTTAAAGAGGTAACATAATCCGACAGCTTATGTAAACATATGTAACCTTTTGACACAAGATATTGCAAAATGCGTGTTTCTGCGACCAATATCTTGTTTTACAGTTGACATAATGCAGTCATAAAAATAATGTCAAAAGTTGTAGAAATCATGTAAAAATAAAGAAAAGCTTGACTTTTTAGTTTTATTTGTTATAATATTCCCATCCGAACCGTTTGGATATGCAATTTGTAATCATTTGATAACTTTTGATAAAAACGTTTTGGAAGCACTTTGGATGGGAGGGTTCGCCTTGGTACGCAGCGGCGCCGTTAAAACAATACTCCGTCTTTTCGCCGTGCTGCTGACCGCACTGCTGGCGCTGGCGCTGGTACGCCAGACGGCCTTCGCCAAGACCTATGTCATCACCGACGGCGACCGGGTCGTGACCTACACCACCTTCGCCACCGATCCCGCCGAGGTGCTGGATCAGGCCGGACTGACTCTGGAACAATACGATACCTACACTACACAGACCGGGGAGGGCGTGGAGGAAATCACCATCTGCCGCTCCCAGCGTGTCACGGTGGATTACCACGGAGAGGAAATGACGGTAACCACCTTTGGCGAGACAGCAGGGGAGCTGCTGTCCCGGCTGAACCTGGAGGTGGGGGAGTACGATGTACTCTCCCACGCTCCGGAGGCTCAGACCAGCGACGGCATGGTTCTGCGCGTAGACAGCGTCATCAAGACCCGGGAGACCTACACCGCCGCCATTCCCCACACCATTACTTACTGCAATGATGCCACCATCCCCGCCGGCATTCAGGAGGTGCTGACTTTGGGTGCGGACGGCGAGCTGCTGTGTACCGCCGACGTGCTCTACGTCAACGGCGAGGAGGTCGAACGGGCCGTGCTCAGCGAGACCGTCACAAGAGCGCCCGTGGCGGAGGTCATCGCCGTTGGCACCGGCGCGGAAGCGGAAGCCTCCGACCCCGATGAAATGCCGGTAATCGCCGACGGCTACATCACCCTTCCCACCGGCGAGGTGCTGACCTATTCCGACACCGCCACCATCCGCGCCACGGCCTACACCCACACGGACGCGGGCTGCGACATGACCACCTACACCGGCACCACCGTCCACAAGGGTACGGTCGCGGTAGACCCCCGCTACATTCCCTACGGCACCCGGATGTTCATCGTCTCCAACGACGGCGCGTATGTCTACGGCATCGCCGTGGCCGAGGACTGCGGCGGCGACATCAAGGGCGACCGGATGGATCTGTATTTTCCCACCTTCAACGAGTGCATCCAGTTTGGCCGCCGGGTGTGTACCATTTACTTTCTGGATTGATACAAACCAACAATGCCATTGCAAAACCGCCTTTCTTCTGGTATGATAGCCGAAGAAAGGCGGTTATTTGTGTATGATCGACGTATGCGATATTCAGGTGATGAAGCCGATGCTTGCTGCCCACGGCTTCCACTTTTCCAAGGCCAAGGGGCAGAACTTCCTCATTGCCCCGTGGGTGCCCCAGTCCATTGCGGAACAGGCCGGGGTGGACGAAACGGCGGGCGTGTTGGAGATCGGCCCCGGCATCGGCCCGCTGACCCAGCAGCTGTGTCTCCGCGCCGGGAAGGTCTGCGCGGTGGAGGTGGACGAGCGCCTGAAACCCATTCTGGACGTCACCGTTGGGAATTTTTCCAATCTGGAAATTCTCTGGGGAGACGTGCTGAAGCAGGACATCCCCGCGCTGGTGAAGGAGAAGTTCGGCACTCTCCGCCCCATGGCCTGCGCCAACCTCCCCTATTACATCACCTCCCCCATTCTCACGGCGCTGCTGGAAGCGGAGTGCTTCCAGTCCGTCACCGTCATGGTGCAGAAGGAAGTGGCGCAGCGCATCGCGGCAAAGCCCGGCACCCCGGATTACAGCGCGTTCACCGTGTTCTGCCAGTATTACGCCGAGCCGGAGCTTCTGTTCGACGTGCCCGCCCATTGCTTCCTCCCCCAGCCAAAGGTCACCTCGGCGGTCATTACCCTGCGCACCCGGCAGAAGCGCCCGTGGGACATTGCCGATGAAGCCGTGTTTTTCCGCGCCGTCCGTGCCAGCTTCGCCATGCGGCGCAAGAAGCTGTCCAACGGTCTTTCCTCCGGCTTCCCGGAGCTGGGAAAGGCAGGCGCGGAAGCGGTGATCGCGGCGGCAGGCTTCGATGCCAACGTGCGGGGCGAAACTCTGGGCATCCCGGAATTCGCCCGGATCGCCAACGAGATCGTCCGCCGGAAGGAGAAAATGCGGCCATGACGGAATTTCTGTTTCTCGATCTGGACGATACCATTCTGGATTTTCACAAGGCAGAACGCATCGCCCTGAGCAAAACCCTCACAGAGTTCGGCGTGGAACCTGCCGAGGAAGTTCTGTCATTGTATCACAGAATCAACCGCTGGCACTGGGAGCAGCTGGAACAGGGAAAGCTGACCCGGGAGGAGGTGCAGGTCGGCCGGTTCGCGGCGCTGTTCCGGGAGCTGGGCGTTTCGGCGGACGCGGTGCGATGTACCCGCAGCTACGAAAAAAATCTCGCTGTCGGGCACTATTTCCTCCCCGGCGCCGAGGAAGCGGTAGCCAGCCTGAGCCAAAAATACCGTTTGTTTCTCGCCAGCAACGGCACTGCATCCGTTCAGGCAGGCAGACTGACCAGCGCCAACCTGTACCGCTTCTTTGAGACGGTCTTCATCTCTCAGGAGCTGGGCTTCAACAAGCCCGCAAAAGAATTTTTTGACGCCTGCTTCGCCCGTATCCCGGACTTTGACCCCAAGAAGGCCGTCATGGTGGGCGACAGCCTGACCTCCGACATTCTGGGCGGAAAAAACGCGGGCATCACCACGGTGTGGGTCAATCCCGAGCGCCGTCTCCCCCACCCCGAAATCGTTCCCGACTACGAGATCGAATCCCTCGCCCAGCTGGAAGCGCTTCTGGAAACAATGTAGCATAAAGGGTATGCGCCAGACGGTGCATACCCTTTTCGCTTATTTTATTGTCTGTGACCCGATGTTCCCGTGAGCTTGCCCCGTGGGGCGCGGCTGTAGTGGTGCTGTACCCCCACCCGGCTGCCGTCCTGCTGGAGAAAGATCTGCTCGATCAGCAGCAGCGGCGTTCCCTCCGGGCACTCCAGCGCCCGCGCCGGTTCTCCCTCCGCCGCGACGGCCGTGACCGTGATCTGGGAATACACCGAAAACGAGGACAGCTTGGCAAAGGTCAGATCCGGCAGCACGGCGTATCGGATCTCGCTTTCCACGGAAGGGTACGCCCGGGCATAGGGTACGAATTTGACATCGTATGCCACCGGCTGCCCCTCCCCGTCCCGGGATATCTGGGAGAATTCAATGACCTTCCGGTTCGCAGGAATGTCCAGCAGCTCCTGCAGCCGCTCGTCCGGCAGGATGCCGTGGATGTCCCGGTATTGCAGCTCCGTCCCCTCCAGTTCCTCGGACAGGGACAGAACCATATCGTTGTGATTTGGCTGGCTGACAAAATAGCCGATCTTGGGGCGGGAGAAGATCAGCCCCTCATTTTCCAGCTGCTGCAAGCCTCGGCGCACGGTCTCCCGGCTGGCGCCGAATTCCTGACACAGATGGCTCTCCGACGGCAGCAGGTCTCCGGGGCGGTACTGCCCCGTGAAGATCTGGGTTCGCAGAGACGCATGGACGACGGCATAGACCGGCGTCTGCTCACTTGGCTGCTTCTTTCGCATCCACTACCTCCTTGCAGAACCGCACGGTTCGGTTGCTGTCGTAAGCCCAGCCGTCGGCCCCCACGTGGTGCATCAGATACTCGCTGGTGCACAGGCCGCCGATCAGCACCTTCACCTGATCCCGAAGTCCCGCGTCCGTCAATGCCTGAATGGTCTGGACCATAGCCTCCTGCGCGGTGGTCAGCACGCCGCTGAGCAGCACCACATCCGGGTGATAGTTCCGAACCGCATGGACGAACCGCTCCGGCTTGACGTCGATGCCCAGATCCACCACGTCGAACCGCTCCGCCCGAAGCAGACTGACGATGATGTCCTTGCCGATGTCGTGGATGTCCCCCGCCACCACGCCGATGACCACCTTCCCCAGAGGCCGGGGCGCGCCGCCGGAACGCAGAGGCTCCCGCTCGTTCAGGGCGCTGCGATAGATCATACCGGAGACGATCAGGTCGGCAATGAAATAGTCTCCCCGCTCAAAGCGGGTGCCCACGGCGCTGATGCCGGTGTTCAGGCACTGCTGAATTTCCTCAAAGGAGTGTCCCTCCGCCGCCATCTGCCGGACGGTGGCGATCACCAGATCTTCATTCAGATCGGCCATTGCCTCAATAAGCTGTCTGTTCAGATCCATGCTGTTCCCTTTCTTTGTGTCGGTTTCGTTAATCATTTTCCAAGGTATGCAATGATCGGTTCGATGTACTTTTTATCCGTCCAATCGCACTTATCTTCCCCTGCGGCCATCAGCGCCTTTTCCCATACTTCATAATCAGCAGGGTCTTTCTTGGAAACGGCCTTTCTGAGTAAATTGCATAATGTTCTGTCCTTGAGCGACATTGCGTCCATATCCCACGCGCCGCGGCAATAAAAGACGGGAATATCAGATAACATGTCCTTCATGTTATGCTCTCTGCACTGCTGGAACGCGCTTTCTTCATAAGGCGACGCGCCGCAGCAGAATACGAGAATCTTTTTCCCCGTTAATTTACCGATGTTCCTTTTCAGGAAGGACAACCCGGCAATGCCGGAAGCATATATCCCGCCTCCCAGAATGATCGTATCGTACTTCTCAATTTCCTTAATATCCGCTTTCTTTGTCTCCATGCACGGATATCCCGTTTCTTCAGCGAGCCAGTCGGCATATTTCTTCGCGGCGCCGTATTTCGATTGATACAGAATTACCCCATCCATAAACGCTCCTCCCAAAATCCTGATTTGACAGTCTGGCGCATTAAACTGTCAGATTCTATTATAATTTAATAGTATACAACATTTTCCGGCATTTTGAAACCGGTTTTGGAATAAAAATAATGAAATATTTCACACGCAGGCAGGGTGGAAAAGCGTCCGCTCAGCAAAGTAACCATTTCCCGGGGAATGAAATTGTGGGAATTGTAGATTTTCGCCATATCCGTTGACATGGGCTTCCGCATGTACTATAATTTGTCTAGACAAGTTGAAGATACATGAAGCATGCAGAAAATTCTCCGGAAAGGACGTGGATCATCATGATCATTATTGGCGAAAAAATCAACGGTGCCATTCCCTCCATCAAAAAAGCCATTGCCGAACACGACGAGGCCTTGATTGTGGAGCGGACGCTGGCACAGGCGAAGGCCGGGGCAGATTTCCTGGACTGCGCCCCCAGCACCGCCACGGACATCGAGTATGAGACCATGGTCTGGCTCATCGGACTGATGCAGGGCGTGACCCAGACGCCGCTGTGCATCGACAGCCCCAACGCCAAGCTCTTAGCGCGGATTCTGGAAGAGGGTCACGCCGCCCGCCCCGGCATGGTAAACTCCGTCAACGAAGAGGGTGACAAGTGCGAGACCATCTTCCCTCTGATCGCGGGAACCCCGTGGCACGTGGTGGGTCTGACCTGTGACCGGGACGGCATCCCCGCCGACCCGGAGAAGAAAATCGACATTGCCAAGCGGATCATCGACAAGGCGGACAAGTACGGTGTAGCGCTGAACCAGCTGCACATCGACCCCTGCGTCATGGCCATCGCCACCATGCCCACCTCCATGAAGGATTTCGAGCGCTGCATCCGTGGCATCCACGAGTACGCTCCCACCGTCAAGGTCACGGGCGCGATCTCCAACATTTCCTTTGACATGCCCGCAAGAAAGTATGTCAACATGAATTGCATGGCCTACGCCATCGCGGCGGGGCTGGACAGCGCCATTATGGATCCCTGCAACATGGACATGATCGGCACCATCTACGCCTGCGAAGCTCTGACCATGAAGGACAAGGGCGGCAGAAAATATAACCGGGCTTACCGTCAGGGCAGGTTCGGTGTAAAGAAATAAAGGGGGAAACGCAATGATCGACTACGAAGAACTGGCCGAGGCCATGGGCGATCTGGACGAGGATACCGTCAAGGAGCTTCTGGAAACGGTCATGGCGGACGGCGGCTCCGGCGCACAGCAAGCGATGGACGCCTGCCAGAAGGGAATGGACATCGTCGGTTCCCGGTTTGAGAGCGGCGAGTATTTCGTCGGCGACCTGATCTACGCGGGCGAGCTGATGACCGACGCCGTATCCATTCTGAAGGACGCGCTGGTCACCGGCGACGGCGGCGGCACCAAGACGAAGATGATCCTGTGTACCGTCAAGGACGACCTGCACGATATCGGCAAGAACATCGTCCGCTCCATGCTGGAAGCGGCAGGCTTTGAGGTGCTGGATCTGGGCATCGACGTCCCCGCCTCGGAGATCGTAAAAGCGGCGAAGGAAAACAGCATCAAGATTGTCGCCCTGTCCGGCGTTCTGACGCTGGCCATTGATTCCATGAAGGCGACTGTGGAAGCGTTCAAGGCAGACGGAATGGACGATGTGAAGATCATCATCGGCGGCGCGCCGGTCAGCGAGGAAGCCATGAAGATCACCGGCGCCGACGAATGGGCGCACAGCCCCCAGAAAACCGTTCAGGTCTGCAAGGACTGGGCGGAAGCGATTTAAGGAGGCGCTATGCTGAGACGTGTTTTTCGGCAGAAGCAATTCTTCGTGTGCGTGGCGCTGCTGGCGCTGATCTGTCTGGTATCCAATCTCACGGTCAACTTGATTCAGGACCGGACAGCCATGACGCTGCTGCACACCCTGTGCTACGTAGCTATGATCCCCATTTTCCGGCGGATCGGCAAAATTGTGATGCAATGCGCAGAACAGACAAATGAATAAGAAAGAAGGAGCATTATGGAAAAGGAAAAACGCACATTAAGATTCAGTGAGATCTTCGGCTTCGGCGCGGGCGGTATGTTCACCTACGGCTTCCAGCTGATGATCACCGGCTACTATCTGCTGTACTACATGACGGATATTGCCGGATTCTCCACCGTGCTGGCAGCATCCCTGTATTCCACCATTCAGATCATCAAGATGGTGACCATGCTGTTCTCCGGCGTCATCATCGATGCCATCAACTTCCGTTCCGGCAAGTACAGAACATGGGTGCTGGTATCCGGCATCGGTTTGGGTCTGTTCTTCCCCCTCAGCTTTTTCTACTATCCCCTGCCGCAGTCGGTCTACGTTGTGGTGTTCATGATCATTTACACCCTGCAGACGCTGTTCTATAACGTCGGCTGGACGGCCATGCGCGCCGTGATCGGCAAGGTCGCCAAGAACAAGGCGGACGTCGTTGCTCTGAACACCTCCGCTCAGTCCGCAGGCACCATTTCCAGCATTCTCTACGGCTACATCGGCTACCCCATCCTGGGCATCGCCCTGTGGGCCGGCACCAAGCAGGCTTACGGCTGCGCCTCCGCGATCTACGGTCTGACCATCATTCTGGGTGCCATCTATATGTTCTGCGCCTTCGGCAAGTATGAGCATCAGGCGGACGAAGCCGCTCCCGTTAAGAAGCAGCGCACCGGTTTCTTTGAAATGTTCAAGGCGCTGAAGGGTCCCATGGTTCCCTTCTTCTGCTCCTATTCCTTCTCCGCCGCCTCCGTCGGCTTCTTCATGACTCTGCTGGTTTACTACACCACCTATGTTCTGAACGATCCCGCGGCCGCCGCGAAATCCCTGAGCTGGAACGCGATCGTCGGCCTGATTGGCTGCCTGATCACCCCCTGGCTGACAAAGAGGCTGTCCAAGAAGGCCATTCACGTCGGCGGCATGATCCTCAGTGCCGTTGGCTATGTGGCACTGGCGCTGTTCGGCAGCAAGGCGCTTCCCTTCATTGCCATCCGCGCGGCCATCAATCTGGTAGGCTGCCCCTCCACCTGCGTCATGAGCGCCCTGTGCAACGACATCGGCGACAACATCGAGATGCAGGGCAAGGAAGCGCCCCGGGCTTTCCTGCAGGGTCTGGCCGGTGCCACCACCCGTGTGGGTCTGATCCTGTCCTCCTCCATTTCCGCGTTCAGCATGGCTGCCATCGGCTATGTCCCCGGCATGGAATTCACCCCGGAGCTGATTCAGAAAATGGTCATCCTGATCGCCGTGATCCCCGCCGTCGTCTGCGCCATCGCCGGTGCCTGCATGATTTTCTACAGACTGGACGAAAAGCAGATTGCGGAGTATAATGCAAAGAAGTACGGCTCCGTTCAATAAGGCGTAGTTCCCCGGGCATCGCAACCATACGATACCATTTCCCATTGAGCGCTGCGCCGCTCAATGGGAAATGACCGCAATAAGAAAGGAAACAAGTATGACCAACCAGGAACTGGAAAAATACAGAATCCAGCTGTTTCGGGACGCGGCCGGCATGGAGAAAAAGCCGGATCGGACTCCCTTGGTATCCTTCTTCGTAACCTGGAAGATACTGGATTCCCCCTATAAGCTGACGGAAGCCATGAACGACTACGACAAGATGGAGCAGGTCGTCCGGCATCACCAGGAAGCTTACGGCTTTGATACCATGTTCGACTTCGGCACCCGCAATCCCTACCGGGTGGCGCAGGCCATGTCCTCCCCCACCTATATCGTGGACGACGAGGCGGAATGCGTCAGTGTGCGGGATATCCATATCTGCGAGCCGAAGCAAGGGGCGCAGCTGGCGGCGAATTACGAGAAATTCCTGTGGGAAGTGGGCATGGCGCAAAAATTCCCCTGGTGGAAAGAGGATGCCAGCCTGCAAAAAATTCAGAATGCCTACGACGAGATGATGCGGTACTTCGGCTACAGCATAAAGATCAAGAACATCATGAAGACGGAGTACGGCCTTCCCGGCGTGACCGCTCCCAACCCCTATGCGGCCATCTCCATGGAAAACATTCTGGGTTTCATTCTGGGTATGCGCGGCACCGCCATGATGATGCGCCGGGACAAGCCCGGTCTGCACGCCATGATCGACGCCATGAACGAGCTGTTCTTCACGCCCCAGCTGGAAGCGCTGAAAAAACTGCCCGAGGGCGGGAATATGAACTACTGCTTCGACTACCTCAGCGCCATGCTCGCCCACAACTTCATGAACCCGGATCAGTTTGCAGAGTTCTACTGGCCGTACATGAAGCAGGTTCTGGACGTGCTGTGCGAAAAGAAGATGCACGCGCTGATCTTCAGCGAAGGCACCATTCTGCGCTACAAGGACTGCTTCAAGGACTATCCCAAGGGTTTCCTGACCATTCTGCCGGAGACGGACGATGTGTTCGAGATCCGCAAAGAGCTGCCCAATATCGCCATCATGGGCGGTATGCCCAACAGTCTGCTGGGCCGCGGCACCAAGCAGGCGTGTCTGGATCGGGCAAAGCGGGTCATCGACGAGCTGGGCTGCGACGGCGGCTTTATGTTCTGCCAGGATAAGATGGGTTCCTTCCGCAACGACGCAAATCCGGAAAATCTGAAGGCGGTTTGTGATTTCGTGCGGGAATACGCGTAAAGGAGAAAATATGGACGAAACAGTAGATGTACGCGAATTTGAATCCGGCATCAACGCCTTGGTGGAAAAGCTCCATTTTCCTCTGGGCTTTGACGGGAAGGAAATGACGGATGAGCAGAAACGCGCTGCGCTGATCCAGTTTATCAACTTCGTTATCATGGGCTGACACAGCAGAAGATAAGAGAGGGGGACAGGCAATGAAACCCGCGTCTGAGGGGAAATCCGACTTAAGCCGCAGAACGGTATACGGCTATGGTTTGGGAGAATTCGGCTACAGTTTTTACCTGAATCTGATATCTTCTTATCTGATGTTTTATATGACGGATGTGCTTCTGCTGCCGACGAAACTGACGGGCATCCTCTATTCCGCAGTCCAGTGGGTGGAGGCTGCCACGGCGTTGGCCGCAGGCATCCTCATTGACAATCTGTTCACTTCCAAAGGCAGGTACCGCCCATGGATCCTCCGGGGCAGCGTGATCTGCGCGCTGTCCACGGCGCTTCTGTTCACCCGGCTTCCCTTGGGTGCGGCAGGCACCGCCACGGTTTTCGTGGTGCTGTATACCATTTCCTATGCGGGCTACAATCTGATGTTTGTGGCGTACCGGGCGATCATGGGGGCCATCGGGAAAACGCCTTCGGATACCGTCGCGCTGACGATCAGCGGGACGCAGCTGTCCACTCTGGCGAGTCTGGCCTTTGGGCAAATTGGGGTACGGCTGCTGCACGGATTTTCGCGGATCGAAACCGGGTACACGGTCTCTGCCGGTCTGTACGGATTGATTCTGGTCATCGCGATGGCCGCGGTCTGCGCGGTGACGAAGCCCTACGATCCGGGTCGGGCGGAAGCGAAGAAAGCGGAAAAGGCGCCCGGCGTCAGTCCGAAGCTGATGCTCCGCGCTCTGCCGCCCATTCTGCCCTGTGCCTTTGGCTTTATATTCAGCATCGGGGCAAGCACTCTGCTCTTTTCCATGCTTGCCTACTATTTTAACTGGGTCATTGGGGACTCTGCCGGGATGTCCACGCTGATTACGGTCATGACCGTGGCGCGGCTGGCGGCGACCTTTGTCGTGACGCCGCTCTCCCGGAGATTTGAAAAGCGGACGATTTTCATAAGCTCCATGCTGCTGTCTGCGGTGTGCATCACTCTGGCCTATGTTTTCAGGGAGAACCGGGTGCTGTTTTATATCGCTATGGGGCTGTATTTCTTTTGTCTGGTACCTGCGGGCGCAATGCTGATGCCCTGCATTTCCGATTCTGTGGACTACAACCTCTACCGGAAGGGCATTCAGGCCAGAGGCTTTCTGTACGCAGTCGCTTCCACCCTGAGCTATGTCGCCCAGTTCGTCGGCGCTATGGCCGCCAGTGCCGGGATGGTTCTCATCCGTTACGAATCGGCGCTGCCCGTGCAGAGCGCGGAAACCCTGTCGGGCATTCCCAAGATCACCTTTCTGGGAACGGCCGTTCTGTCGGCGCTTTCCATCCTGCCCATGCTCTTCCACCGGCTGAACCGGGACGTGATGGACAGCATTTACCGTGAAAAAAGTTTATGAACCACGATAAAAGTTGGGGTCAGGCTTACCGCCTGACCCCAACTTCTTATTTTCTTCCCGCAGCCGGGGGCAAAAGCACGTCCGCGTCGGTGATGACCGTGTTTTCGGGGATGCAGATGAACCGCCCCGCGTCCCAAGGGCCTGACAGCAGGGTCTCCAGATACCGGCTGTCTCCGGGAACGACCCGGTGGGTCAGATGGAGCTGTTCGGCCAGCGCCTGCGTTCTGGGCAAAATCGACTCCACCGGGTAAGCCCCGGTGTCGATGACGTTCAGGGAATCAAAATTCCGGTACATCAGCCGGATGATCGTCTCCGCCCGCTTGGGGGGATAGACCCACCGGATGCGCTCCAGCTCATTCTCCATGCTCCGGCTGCTGCTGAGCCAGCTCTCCGTCAGGAAAATGCCGAAGCCCCCCTGCAGCGCGGCGTAGCGCTGCTCCATGGAGCCCATGAGCAGGGACAGACAATCATCCACCCGGGGCAAAATCAGCTGAAAGCTTCCCGTGCGCAGCCCCACCATCGCGCCGCCGCAGGTGCCGAAGGCCATCAGCACCCGGTCCGCGTCCTGAATGCCGTCCAGCTCCCGCTGAATAGCCTCCCGCAGCCGGTTCGGCACATCGTGATTGTTGTCCGTCAGAATGTGAAGGGGGTAGGAGATTTCTTTGCGCGCCATGGCGAGACGGACTTCCTTTTCCAGCGACGCGCAGCACAAAATCACCGTCTTCATGGGCAGAACCGCATACTTTGGGCGAAGGTTCGCTGGAACTCCGGCAGCGCCGCCAGTTCCAGAAATTCCGCCTTATCGGCAATGGTCTGCGCCCGCTGCAATTCTGCCCCGGAGCAGGCCACCCGCCGTGCGCCGCTGCCCGCCGCGTTGCCGATCGCCTGAATGCGACCCAGCAGCTGCGGCGGCAGAAGTCCGATCCGGCAGGCGCTTTCCGGACGGATGAAGCTGCCGAAAGCACCGGCAAGCAAGACCCGCTCAATGGTCTCCACCCCGCCGCCCAGCTGCGCCGCCATCAGTTCGATGCCGGACGCGATGGCGCCCTTGGCCATTTGCAGCTGACGGATGTCGTCCTGCGTCAGATAAACGCTGTCCGTCAGGCGGAAACACCGCTGCCCCTCCGTCTCGAAAATCCGGTCGCCCAGAGGAAGCGCTGCCCCCGGCTCGGCCAGCCTTCCCCGGGCGTTTACCACGCCCGCATCCAGCAGCACCGCGGCAATGTCAATCAGGCCGGAGCCGCAGATGCCAGCGGCCTCCCCGCCGCCGATCACGGACAGGGACAGCGTATTTCCCACCAGTGCGGCGTGGTCAATGGCCCCCGGCTCTCCCCGCATACCGAAGCGGATTTTCGCGCCCTCCAGCGCGGGACCGGCGGCGGTGGCACAGGCGATCATCCGTTCCCGGTTCCCCAGAACCATCTCCCCGTTGGTGCCGATGTCCACCAGCAGTGTACGCTTCTCCTCCCGGTCAAGGCCGGAAGCCAGAACGCCCCCCACCGTATCCGCCCCCACATAGCCGGAAATATCCGGCACGGTGACGAGCGCCGCGTGGGGACAGCAGGGGAAAATGTCTCCCGCCTCCCCGACCTCAGCTTTGGTCAGCACCGGGGCAAAGGGAATTTTTGCCAGATTTTCCGGCATAATTCCCAGAAACAGCTGCTGCATACAGGGATTCCCCACCACGCTGATAACGCCCACCGTTTCCGGCAGCACCCCGGCCTGACGGCAGGCGTCCCCCAGCAGGGACCCCATCTGCTCCCGGATGAGCCGGGTCTGGGCTTCCATCTCCCCCGCCAGCGCCCGCTGGATGCGGCTGATCACGTCCGCGCCGTAGCTCTGCTGGGGATTCACGGCAGAGGCCGCCGCCAGAAGATGACCGGTTCCCGCTTCCAGAAGGTAGCACACCACGGTGGTAGTCCCGATGTCGAAAGCCGCCATTGCCCCATCCCGCAGGGGCTGGGGTTCTACCTCTGCCCCGTAACCGTCAGTGAGTATCCGGGCGTGGGTCTTGGCTGCGGTTACGTGGACGGTCACGTCCCCTGAAACCGTATAGCCGCAGGCAAGCACCGGCTTTCCGCCGATCAGGACGGTGCATTTCCCGCACTTTCCGTTGCCCCCGCAGGGCGCTTCCGGCGCAAGGTTCGCGCTTCGCAGCAAAGTAAGCAGGTTCTCTCCCGGCTGGGCGGAAAGCTTCCTCCCGGCGGGCAGAACGGTAACAGTACAGGTCATAAAAGCCCTCCCTGCCTGAATTCCGGCCTTCTGCGCCGGGGTTCAGGCAAATTGCTGAATGTAATAAAAATATTCGTTATACTGAACTCCAATTAAAATCTTTAAAAAAGATTTTAATTGCCTGAAGGGCATGGAGTTCATATGAGACTTGTTTTGTGATTTCT
>JABLTL010007461.1_pt1 | contig 43184 bp, 38 predicted proteins | sample 7160151 | NCBI WGS metagenome assembly JABLTL01 (sample SAMN14651223, study PRJNA627086) | human gut metagenome | isolation source: feces | host: Homo sapiens | reverse complement strand
TGCCGAAGACTTGTTGAAGAAGCAAGAACCGTATTTAGGGAATACGGAAGGGTGTTTACCCTTATTGATTGAGTTAAAAGCTCAGTTTTGTAAAGTTATGTGTAATATATACCTTATGAAATGGTCAATAAGCTGGAATTTCTGTAACGGAAAGTATGCAGGTAGATTGTGGAGATAGGTGTGTATTGCGCATCTATCTTTTTTGTTTGTGAAAGGGGAATGAATTAAAAATGAAAAAGACATTGCAAGCAAGCCTTAGTGCAGTATTAGTGTTGAGTTTAGCTGGATGTAAATCTACAGCAGCTTCAGTATCTTCAACACAAAGTACGCAAAACAACACTTTCTATCAAGATGCTATTGATGCGTATGTGAATGAAATTGATATGGATTATGCATATGATTTCACAAAAACATTATCATTGGATTCATCACTACATGACAATTCACTTGGTTTTAGAACAAGTGGTTCTGATGCGGAACATAGAACTGCAGATTATCTTGCAGAAAAAATGGAAGAAATTGGTTTAAAGAATGTAGAAAAGATTCCAGTCACAGTTGATAAGTGGCAGTACAATGATGCTTCTTTAACAATTGATGGTACAGATATTGACTTGATGCCTGTATCTTATATGGTCAACGGTACAGATGAAAAAGGTATTACAGCTGAAATCGTTGATTGTGGAACTGGTTTTGCGGAAGATTATGAAGATAAAGATGTCAAAGGAAAGATTGCATTAGTTGGTGTTGACCAATATAACGAATCTTGGATTGGCGGATATATTTATGAAGCATATAAACATGGAGCAAAGGCTTTAGTTACATATGACTTAGATGGCTATGGCAGATACAGTGATGATGATCATCAGATTCAGGATGTATGTGCTGAAGATATTATGCCAGCAGCAATCATTACAATGAGTGAATACAAGCAAATCAAAAAGGCATTGGATGCAGGTCATAACAAAGCAAATTTAGTCATTGACAGTGTCATGAAAGAAGGCAAGGGAACAAGCTACGATGTTGTTGGCTATATCCCTGGCAAGTCTCATGATCAGCAGATTATTTTTGCGGGTCATTATGATATGTATTTCACAGGTTTTCAGGATGACTGCAGTGCTATTGGCACAATTATGACGATGGCTAAAACAATGATTGATAGTGGCTATGTTCCTGAAAATGACATTGTTGTAGTAGCACATGGTGCAGAAGAATGGGGTGCAACAGGTACAGAATTTGACTGGACAAGAGGTGCATATGAACTTATTAACAATGTTCATCCTGAATGGGCAAGTAAGACATTGGCAATGTTCAACTTTGAATTGGATGCATTTGATGACGGTGGTGATACATTCATGATCACAAGTGTTCCTGAATATGCAACTTTAGTAAAGAACTTAGTTGATGAAGGTGTATTGGATGGTGCTGTAAAAGACTATGAAAAGGGTATTTCTGCAGAAACATTTGATACAACAACAATGGAAGATGGTATTTCTTATAGAGGTGCAGGTGTGCCTTACTTCTTGAATACAACGGATACATGTTCTGGTTCTGAAAGTGAAGATGGTGAATATACATGGTCACAGTTACACTATCATACAGAATCTGATAATACAGATACATATAGTGAAAAAGTCATGCAGGCAAACATTGCGGTATTTGGTAGTATTGCGATTGCAATCGATCAGCTTCCAGCAATGACATTAGATATGCAGGCTACAATTGATGATCTTTCTGAAAGCTTCAATGAAGACTTGGCAGAAGAAGCAGGTGTTTCTAAAGAAGACTGGGAAAATGCACTTTCAGTATTCCAGAAAGAAGTTGATGCATTGAATGCTGAAGGTAAAGATATCAATGAGAGATATGTAAAGGCTGTATCTTCTAAGGCTGATGTAGAAGCAATCCAGGAAGAAGGAAAAGCTTACAACAAGAAAGTATTAGAGTTATTTAAGTATGTTCAGGATAACTTTATTGGTATTGTTTTCTCTAGTGATGTTGTGATGAAGCATGTTGGCTATCAGAATAACATTGAATACATGGATGAAGTCATTGATGATTTAAACGATAATAAGATAAGTGATGCATTAGATGTTGCATATCAGTTAAATGGTCTATGTGAATATAATTACTATTTATTCTCACCAAATGCTGCAGCTAAGATTGATGCACATGCTGATAAAGCTGTTGATAATAACAAATGGTGGGGAAATGACAAGGGATTCTATTTCACAAATACAAAAGAAGCTACTGCTTCCTTACTCAAAAGGAAAGATGGAGATGATGTGAGTGAAGAAATCAAAGTTTATGAAGATGCTAGAGCACAACAGTTAAACTACTACAAAGATTCTCTTGAAAAAGAAATCCAGGCAATGGAGAAGATTGGTAAATAAGGTTATAATCCTGACTTTAGGAGTTGAAGATATAGATAAGAAAAATAACGGTTTTACATTGGCTGAATGACTGGTGGTTGTGGCAATTATAGCTGTACTTGTAGCTATTTCAATTCCTATCTCTACATCTCAATTACATAAAGCAGAGCTGGCAACGGACCAGGCAAACCTTAGAGCTTACTATGCTGAGATTCAGGTGGATTATCTTCAAAAAGATAAATATAACAGTTTAGTTCCGGAAAATGATGGTGGTGTAAATAAAAATCATATTATTAGACATTTAGATGGAACAACAACGGAATTGAAAGCTGGTTTCTATGCGGTAGCTAAATTATCATCTGGTGGCTATCAAATATCATATTATTGTGATGACTACATGAAAGATTCTCATAAAGAATGCATGATAGTTATTGAATGATTCATTTAAAATAACTTCATAAACTGAGGAAATGTATTATCGTTCCTCAGTTTTTTGATTGATAGGGATAATATTTATGTGTAAAATTGAGTAACGATTATTGATCAGAATCAACAGAAGATTGATGGAAAATACAGCTTCAATGCTGGTGAAACTGCTTTATCTGGCATGAACTATCCATTCCCAACTGTTATTACGCAAAAAGATGGTGAAAGTCTTGTGAATGTGCATTATGGTGTCTGGCCATTTGATGGTGCATATTGGAAAAATGGTTCTACAGTAATGAATTCGTTTAGTAATCTTGATCAACAAGGTGTTTCTGTAAAACAGTTCAAAATCTTGAAGAATCAAGATACTTCCATTGAGAAAGCATTCCAGGAAAGAACGCTGCAGATCACAGGTGATACAGAATATATTGAAGCGGTTCAGACTGCAGATATTACTAAAGATGCTGATGGCAATTATCTTGTGACGATTCGTGCAAAGAAAGCAGGTACAGTAAAAATTACTGCCAGCTGGCCTGATCAAAATAGAACAAAAGAAGTTTATTTTGCATTGAGTATTGCAGATGAATTCTCTATTGATACAAATGATATAGATGTATTGTCTATGAAAACAAATGATACGCAAAGTATTCAGATGTATGCGAAGTCATTGGAGAATAACATTACAATTCCTGCTTCTTCCTGGAATATTGAAGTATCAAAAGAAATTGATGATATCAGTGTGGATATTACAGTCAGTGATATTTCTGATACAAATGATGGAAAGAAACAATTTGTGATTACGTCTCATGGAACAGAAGCAACTGTACTAATCAGTGCGACAACACAATATCAAGGTATTGCATATACGTCGACAAAGAGAATTACGATTACAAAAACTGACTTTGCTGGATTGTCCAATGGTGAAGTCTACAATGAAGTAGCGATAGATCTAACTGCATCAAAAGTTATTCTTGGTGAAAATACATTCTATTCTCAGAAAATGCGTCCAAAGAATGAATCTATGTATTTCTTGTATGAACCAAACAGTATGGTTGAAACAAATGATGTATTGAATAACATCGATGATATGAAAGTTGTAGATGGAAATGAAGTATTGAATGCAAAAGTTACAAAAAATGCTGCAACAAGTGATGAATATTACAAGTATGTTTCTATTACTGTTGATACATCAAATGTTATGACATCTTTAAAAAATGCAACTTTAAGAATCAAAATCAAAAATGGTACAAATTACTATGTACTTAGTGTTCCGCTCATCGTTCCATCGAATGAGACTACAAGTCCAATTGAAAATCAAACGCAAATTGATGCATCAGCTGATTCACAAGAATCAGACACTGAAGATATGAATGATGCTTCAAATGAAGAAATGCAGTAATAAAAGAAAAGGAGGAGATACGATGAAAAAAATCAAAAATAAATTACAGGATTCCCATGGTGTCTCTATCCTTTTTGCATTGTTGTTAATGACAGTTGCGACAATGGTTTCCATTACAATCATTTCAACAAGCTTAAGTGCAGTCAAAAGAAGTCATGCGATAAAAAATACACGGCAAGAGTTGATTTCTTTAGATTCTGCAACACTATATATTGAGAAACAGCTAAATTCAGATACAGGTGCTTCTGAAGTATCTTTTTCTCAAAATACGGGTGATACATATTCTGTAACAAATACAAATTAGTATGGTGGTGCTTTTATAGAAGAAGTAAATGCATTGACAAATGCTTTCTTGATTGGAAATCGGGGAAATGGAACATTTTCTTTGGAAACAGAAGCTACATCTAATAACACATCGTATGATTCTGTTTCTGTATCGTATAAGGTTGTTTCAAAAGATGATGAGCAGCGTGTAATTGTAGTATTTACATTACGCATCAATGACAGTAAGCAATACCTGAAATATAACGTTAATAAAAATACGTCCTCTGTTTCTTGGACATTCTTTGAGGCAAGTGGAAAGGAGTAATGTGTATGAACAAAAAAGGTGAAACAATTACAGAAGCACTGGTTTCAACATTGATCATCGCAATTGTATTTGTTGGAATGAATTCTGCAATTATGGCGAGTTCTCGTATCAACAATAAAGCAATCAATCATACAAAACTATTCCAGCATCAAGGAACACAATCTGCAACAGTAAAAGTGTTTATAGAAAGAAATCATAAAAAAACTGTTGTGAATGATGCAAATGTATATATAGAAGAAGATACAGGATATTACTATTATGAATAAAAACGTACTTGCAAGATCACAAAAGAATACGTCTTATGGCTTTACATTAACAGAGATGTTATGTACGGTTCTTTTAGTGTCGCTTGTTAGTACAATGCTAGTGACTGGTGTACTTATGGGGAGCAAGCAACATAATCGCTCCATTCGTATTTCAGAGGCACAGCAGTTAAACTTAACAATTGAAACAATTCTGACAAATGAATTAAAGTATACAAATAGAATAGAAGAAGAAAATGGGCAAGTGAAAAAGATTTATTTTACAACATCTGCTTTGTCTAATGATTTAAATGCGATTTCTATTTTGAAAAATGATAAAGATAAAGCAGTCAGTGATGGGAAATATGGACAATTGTCATTCACGGATGGAACTTCATACAATCGTGTTTTGCCCAAAGGGTCGTATGCAAAGAAATTAGGTGTCAAGATTACCTCATTGACATATGATCAAAGTCAAAAATGTTTTCATGTAACAATGGATATAGGTACAGATAATATTGGATCTTTGATTAGTGAAAACTTTGTGGTCAGAGTTAAATCCAGTCATGATCAATGGAGAAAATGCATGAAAAGAAGAATGACATTGCTTGAATTGATTGCTTTGGTCTTGATTGTATGTGAAATTGCATTTCTTTGTATCAAAGGATATGACTGGATGAATATTCATGTACGTCGAGGAAATGATGCAAACTATGTAAATACGTGTGAAAGTGTAGCGAAAGTGAATAGCTTGAATGGAATTCATTGTCCAGTCGATGGTTGTTTAAATGCAAATGAAGACTGCGTACATCATCATTCCAATGGCTATATCGGTTATTTTGACGTATCTCATTCAATTGTTGCGCATAAAACAAAAGGGTATAACAGTTGTAAAAATCCAGAAGTGCATGGAAAAGAGTATTCTGGTAATACAGGAGAAATGATATTGGAAGTAATTGTTAAAGATGGAATAATCAGTGTACAGTGGACAGGAGGAAAGCAATGAGTATATATGAAAATACATTTCTAGCTGTCTATTGTATTGTGACAGCGTTTATCTTAGGCAGTGTATTTGGGAGTTTCTTGAATTGTGTCAGTGATCGTATCATTGCACATGAAAAATGGTGGACTGGCAGAAGCAAGTGTGATGCATGTGGACATACATTAGGTGTTTTGGATCTTTTTCCTGTTTTTTCTTATCTGTTTTTGAAGGGAAAATGCAGATATTGCGGTACAAGACTGTCAAAGACATATGTATGCAGTGAAGCATTGCTTGGAATACTGTTTGTTATCATGGTAGCGTTACACGGAACGTTAGATTTGACACTGCTTCGAGATTTAGGATTTGTGACAGTGTTGTATGGATTGTCATTATCAGATTTAAAATCTTATGAGATTCCAGATGGATTTATTCTTTTTGGAATCGTATGGTGGATATTGTTCAGCTTCTCTTTACAAGGTCTTGTAAGTGGATTTGTCATTGCGACAAGTGTCCTGATGATATCGCTCATTACAGAAAAAGTATTAAAAAAAGAAGCAATGGGTGGCGGAGATATTAAATTATTCTTCGCTGTTGGATTGTATTTAGGAATGCTTGGAAGCTTGTTTAATTTAATATTAGCTTGTTTGATTGGCCTGGTATTTGTTGTGGGAATGAAAAAGAATAAAATTCCTTTTGGACCATCCATCTCTATCGCAACATATATATTCTTGTTGTATGGGAATGAATTTATCAACTGGTATATGCATTTAATTGGAATGTGAGGAATAGAATATGAAGAAATCAATGTTAGGAATTGATATTGGAACAGGATCAATCAAACTTGTTACAAAGGATCAGTGTGTTTTGATTGATATGCCAGAGAATGTATTTGAAAATGATCACTTTATTGCTTTTGATGGAATGAGTGAAATTTTCAAGACAGCAGTGAAAGAACATAGCATCCGTAATAAAAAAGTATCTCTGATCCTTCCAGATGAAGATCTATATTTTTCTAGAACAACATTACCATTAATGAGTGAAAAGCAATTGAAAGTAAATCTTCCATATGAATTCTCTAAAATTGTTGGAAAAGATGCAGATCAATATATTTATGACTACTCTTTGATTTCAAGAAATGATCATGAAATGGATTTTCTAGATGTGAAAGAAGCAAAAATGAGAAGCATGAAAAGCTATATTGAAGAACATAGTGATGCAAATCAAGGAGAAGTTGCGGTATATAATAATCTGGCTGGCAAATGAAATTGATGCATTAGCAAATATACTTCAGCCAATTGCTTCAAATGTTTCCATTCAGTGGGCAGAACCATATTTAATAGATACAATCGTTAGAAGAAATGCAGATATTACATGTACTGTTCAAAGTTATGTCATTGCGGAAAGTGTCATTGATCAAATTGTAAATCTACAATATAAATGTATTATTTCATCGTTATCCATTTCTGGCAGTGATACAATGAGCGTAAATACATCAGAAAGTGTTTCTGTCAGTATGACAGTAACATTCTTTGAAACAATTGATGGTGCAGTCAATATAAACGGATTAACAGAAGCACAATGAGCAGGGGTTCAGGGGTTAATATATGAAAAATAAAAGATTAGGTGAAATGCTCGTTGATGCGGGTATATTAAGTGAAAAGCAGATTGAAGAAGCAATTGCACTTCAAAAAAATTCAGGCAAAAGATTAGGTACGATTTTATTAGAAAATCATTATATTAATGAAACACAATTGATTGAAGTATTGAGAATACAGTTAGGTATTGATTTCATTGATTTAAATAAAACAAAGATTGATCCATACATGGCTGGTGTTGTTTCAAAAGTCATTGCACAACAATATCGTGTTGTTACGTTTCGAAAAGAAAAGAATGTGATTCTTTTAGCGATGGAAGATCCTCTGAATTTTAGAGCATTAGAAACAGTAAAACAGACTACTAAGTGTAAAGTTCGTCCATATATTGCATATTCTGGAGCAATTGACCGTGCTATTTCTGTATTGTATGAAAATGAAGGTGCGTCCATAGCGATTGCACAGATAGAAGCAGAAAAAGGATCAGAAATGACTGTAGAAGATCTTGTACAAAAGAAAGAACAAAATCAAAGCTCTTCAGCACCAACTGTAAAACTCGCAAATTCTATTTTAGAAAGAGGAATTGCTGAAAAGGCATCAGATATTCATATTGAACCAAGAGAAAATGATGTGTTTGTGCGTATTCGTGTTGATGGAAGACTCAATCGTATTCTGACGATTCCAAAATCTTCACAGGAATCAGTCATTTCTCGTTTGAAAGTCATGTCAGAAATGAATATTACAGAGCATCGTGTACCACAGGTTTTAAGAGAAACGAGTAGTGTAGGTGAAAAGAGTGGAGAACTTGTTGCAACACTGAAAACAATTGGTGATTATTATACAAATGAAACTGATTTTGCGATGAAATCTGCATTAGATAAGCTAGAACCAGCAATGCTTGTATTACTTGCATTGTTTGCGGGATTTATTGTTGTAGCAATCTATTTACCAATGTTTACGATGTATAGTTTAATGTGAGGTGCAGTATGCCAGATTTAAAAAAGAATTATACAAAAGAGGAAGCGGCTGCTTTTGTGGAATCTTTGCGTCAAGTGTCGGAATTTGTACGTATCTTATCCAAAGATGAAATTGAAGGAAAACATCCTTTAACGGCTGATTTTAAGCAAAGCTATTGTTATCGTGCATTAAAAAAAGATAGTGCATGTGAAAATTGTATTTCTAAGATCGTCTTGGAAAATAAAAGTGATTCTACAAAGATTGAGTTTATTAATGGACAGTGCTATCAATTTTTTGCTCGATATATCATTGTAGAAAGGGTAGAATGTTCGATTGAGACTGCAGTTAAGATTAATGAAAAAGAATTAGTGGATTCCATTGGATATAAAGAACTTGTTGAAAAATATTCAGCGACATATGCAAGCATGTATACAGATCCTTTAACAGGTGTATATAATCGTGCATATTATGAAAAAGTTGAAAAGAATGTGAATACACCTGCAGGGATTGCGGTGATTGATATTGATGACTTCAAGTTATGTAATGATATCTACGGTCATAAAGCTGGAGATGTTGCTTTACAGACAGTAACGCAAATTATTCGAAATAATATTCGTAGTAATGATAAGATCATACGGATTGGTGGGGATGAAATTTTATTGATTCTGGATGGAATTCAAGAGGAAAGTTTTGAAAGAAAACTGGAAAGAATTCGCTCTCAAGTTCGTATGGCGCGAGTGAAAGGATATAATAAGCTGCAATTATCAATTTCTACCGGTGCGGTGGTTTCGATGACAGAGACAAGAGAGGTATCCGTTACGAAAGCTGATCGATTGATGTATATTGCCAAATCTTCTAAGAATCGTGTTGTTTCTGAATGGAATGAAAATAAACAGATAACTAGTTCCTTGAATGAAAGAGATGACAATAAACCTCTTGTTCTTGTTGTTGATGATTCTGACATGAATCGTTTCCTTCTTTCGCAAATCTTACTGGACGATTACAATGTAATAGAAGCATGTGATGGTGTAGAAGCAACGCAAATCATTCAAGATCATTTCAAAGAACTTTCTATTGTTTTACTGGATATTGTAATGCCTAGAATGGATGGATTTGGTGTTCTGGAATTTATGAATGCAAATGATTTGATTCAGGATTTACCAGTCATTATGATTTCCAGTATGGATGAAGACAGTGCAATCCGTCGTTGCTATGAGTTAGGCATTTCTGATTATGTTCGTCGTCCTTTCTCTGCAGATGTTGTTGGAAAACGTGTGTATAATATCGTTCGTTTGTATCAAAGACAAAGAAATCTACAAAGAGAAATCCGAGAACAGGTAGAAGAAAGAGAAAAGAATTCTAGAGTCGTTACATCGATTATTTCTCACGTTGTTGAAAATCGTAATGGTGAAAGTGGACCGCATGTGATCCATGTAGAACAAATAACAGAAATTATTTTGAATCGTTTAACAGAATTAACTGACATGTATAAACTTTCTAAAGAAGATAAAAAACAGATTTCTTTAGCGAGTGCATTACATGATATTGGTAAAATTGGAATTGATGAAAAGATTTTGAATAAACCTGGAAAGCTGACAGAGGAAGAGTATGAAATCATGAAAACACATACAACCATTGGTGCAATCATGATTCATCAGGTGCAGATGGAAGAGGATGATACTTTCATTCAGTTTGCATATGAAATCTGCAGATGGCATCATGAAAAGTGGGATGGTAGAGGATATCCAGATGGATTAAAGGGAAACTATATTCCAATTTCTGCACAGGTTGTATCAATTGCGGATGTGTATGATGCTTTGGTGTCAGAGAGAGTATATAAAAAAGCTTATTCTCATGAAAAGGCAATAGAAATGATCATCAATGGAGAATGTGGTGAATTCAATCCGTTGTTAATACAATGTTTGAAAGACTGTTCAGATCGTATTCAACTGGTTGAATCAAAAAATTCTCGAAATCGCGATAGATAGTTTTTTTTAAGAAACCAAAGGTGAATAAAATGGAACAAAATCAGATACTTTTAGAAATGTTTAATCAAGGAAAAAGAGCAATGTACGTTGTGCATGTTCTTTTAGATGAACATTCTCAACCTGTAGACTGGGTCTTTGTTTATGTAAATCAAATAGCAATGGAGTTATCTGGTTTTACAAGAGAAGATTTATACGAGAAAAAGTATTCTGAAGTATTCCCAAATCAAAAGAATAAGTGGCTGAAAAAATATTCTGAAGCAGCATGGGATGGAAAGACTGTTGAACTAGAGGAATTCTCTGATGAGCTTGGGGCAATGATTCATCTGAAAATTACGCCTACACATCAGAAAGGATATTGTCTCTGTTATATTTCGGATACAAAAGATGAATTGATGTCTGCTTTAGAATGTAGAGAGGATATTAATTCAGAACAAAGAAGAACTGCATTGTTAAATGCACTTTGTATTGATTATACAGATGTATATTTATGTGATTTAAAAAAAGACACATTAGAAATACTCAAACAGGGAAATTATTCGCATAATAGCTTGTTGAATTCCACTCTAGAAGAAAAAGATTTAAATTCATATACCAAAAGATTCCAGTATTATTTTAATAATCTGATTGTTAGTGATAGAAAACAAGATTTCTGGCAATATATGCGCCCAGAAGTTTTGATGTACGAATTACGAAAACAAGACAGTTTACAATACCGCTATCAGACAATTCCTAATCCAGCAGGAAAAGAGTATTTCAATATTAAAATTGTTCGTATGCATGTAGATGAAGAGCGATTTCAGGTAGTCATTGGAATTCAGCCAATTGATGAAATCGTTCAAAAGGAAAATGAATATCAAATGCAATTGGAATATGCTTTGAAACAGCAGGAAGCTAGAACAGAAGTTATACAGTCACTTGCATCTCAATATCAGGAAATGGTTGTATTAGATTTTAAAGAAGACAAGTATTCTGTCATTCATGGCCGGAAAAGTGGTTTTTATATTGCACAGCCAAAACAATCTTTGCAAAACCTGTATAACATATTGTTTGATAGAAATTTGAATGATGAATTCAAAAAACAAGAAAAAGTAAAAGCATTTTTTGATCTTACAACGCTGCAGAATCGATTGCGTTATAAAAATTTCATCAATATGGAAGTGAAATCTAGAAATAATCACTGGTATCGTGCAACGTATATTTCTAAGAAACGTAATGATAATGGAAAAGTTGTAGAAGCTTTGTTTGTTGTAAAAGATATTCATGAAGAAAAAAAGAAAGAATTAGAAGCAAAAGAAAAACTTGAAGAACAGGAGAAAGCCTTGCGTGATGCTTTACAGATGGCAGAAAATGCAAATAAAGCAAAAACAACATTCTTGAATAATATGTCTCATGATATCCGAACACCAATGAATGCAATCATTGGCTATACTGCTTTAGCAGCAACACATATAGATAACAAAGACGCATTAAATAACTATTTAACAAAAATCAATATTTCTTCAAAGCATTTATTGAGTTTGATCAATGATGTGCTAGATATGAGTAGAATTGAAAATGGTGCTGTAAATATTGAATGTCATGAAGTTCATATCCCAGATATACTCCATGACTTGACAACAATTATTCAAGGCAGTATTCATTCAAAGCAGTTAGATCTTTGTATTGATACACAAGACATTGTTCATGAAGATGTCATTACAGATAAGCTGCGTTTAAATCAGATTCTATTGAATCTGACAGGGAATGCGATTAAATTCACGCAAGTCGGTGGTAGAATCAATATCCGCATCAAAGAAAAACCATGTGATGATCCAGGTTACGCATATTTTGAATTTACAGTAAAAGATAATGGGATTGGCATGTCAGAGGAATTTATAAAACATGTATTTGATTCCTTTTCTAGAGAACGTTCTTCTACAAATAGCGGAATAGAAGGTACTGGACTTGGCATGGCAATCACAAAGCATCTTGTAAATATGCTGGGTGGAACGATTCATGTGAATTCAAAAGAAGGAGAAGGCAGTGAATTTGTTGTTTGTCTAACGATGAAGATCAATGATTCTGCATCTACTTATGAAACGATTTCATCTTTGGCTGGTGCAAAAGTTCTTGTGGTGAATGATGATATTGATACGTGTATGAGCGTTAGTAAAATGTTTAGAGATATTCAAATGCGTGCAGACTGGACAACCTCTGGCAAAGAAGCTGTGGTTCGTTCTCAAGAAGCATATGAACAGTCTGAACCATTTGAAGTATTTATTATTGACTGGCTGATGCCTGATATGAATGGAATTGAAACGGCTCGAAGAATTCGGTCCAGTATGAAAAATGAAGTTCCAATTATTATTTTGAGTGCATATGATTACTCTGATGTTGAACAGGAAGCTTTAGATGCAGGGGTAACTGCGTTTATTTCAAAACCAATATTTAAATCAGAATTGATTTCTGTGTTAAAAAACCCAAAAACTGTCAGAAAAAAGACGGATGAAATACTTCACAGTCATTATGAAGGAAAACATATCTTGCTTGTGGAAGATAATGAATTGAATCGTGAAATTGCTGAAGAGATGTTAAAAAATGCTGGTTTTATTGTGAATAGTGTCAATGATGGAATAGATGCAGTAGAAAGAATGAAAGATTTAGATGAAAATGCGTATGATCTTATTTTGATGGATATTCAAATGCCTAAGATGGATGGATATACCGCAACAAAAGAAATTCGACATCTTTCAAGCCAAAGAAAAGCAAATATTCCAATTGTTGCGATGACAGCGAATGCCTTTGAAGAAGATAAGAAAAAATCAATGGCAGCTGGTATGAATGCACATTTATCAAAACCGGTAAATATCAAAAATCTAGTGGAAACATTGGATGGCATATTTAAAAATGATAAGTATCAATGAGAATGGATCTATGATTCATTCTTTTTGTTAGAAAATAAAAAAGCATATGATCAAGAAACTGAATCATATGCTTTTATCATATGGTGGTTCCTGACGGGCTCGAACCGTCGACCCACTGATTAAGAGTCAGTTGCTCTACCAACTGAGCTAAGGAACCATGTTTCTTAACAGTGCTTAAATATAATACCAAGACACTGTGATTGTGTCAATAAAAAAATAAAAAAAATTCAAAAAAGAACTCACAATTATTTTGCGAGTTCTTGAAGTACGTTTTCATATTCTTCTTCATCAATGCTTCCTGTAGCAATCATTTCTTTTACCCAAAGTTTTAAGGCTTCAACTGTGGAAGATATTTCATTGAGTTTTATCTGAATGCGAGCGAAGTCCTTGAGTTCGTTTTCTGTGATTTGTCCATCGGATGTAATTTCAATCAATGCATTTTTTTCTGTTTCAACTGTATTTAAAGAAGCAATCATTTTTAAAATGATATTTGATAATTGCTGTGGCTTGATTTCACTTAAAGTGCTTTTTCCAATTGGACACTCGTGTGTGCAGTAATAATTACAAAGATCGGGTCTTTTGTATACATTTGACATTTCCAATACATCATTTGGAGTCATTGAAATCTTATCTGTTTCTAAACGTGCTAAACGATCTTCGGAAATCGTCTGCATTGCTTCACTTGCTTTTGCCTGTGTGAGATTGCTTTGTTTTCTAGCTTCAACATAAATATTCTTTTTATTGTTCATGGTATTATTCTACCAATGTTTCCGCAATGTGTGCGGAAACTTAAGAATATTTCGCAATCATTTCCATAGTGTTCATTCTCATTCATCATATAATAGTTGTATCCAATAAAAAGGATGAAGGGAGTGATATGTATGTTAACAGTTCTTTCTTGTTTATTGGCAATCTGCTTATTATCCATTGGTTTGAAAATCATAGGCTTTATGTTTTCTGCATCATTTGCGATTACGGGTTTTGTATTAAAAATCGTAGTTGGTATTCTTTGTTCTGTGATTTCAATGGTTATATTGTTTAGCGTGATTGGAATGCTTGCAATATTTGTTTTCATACCTGTTGCACTCATTGTATTTATTACTAGAAAAGGAACAACAATATGACAGACGCACAATATCAAAATGAAATATTAGAAGCAATTGAAGCAGCAAATGTTGCTTTAAAAGCATTGCATAATGCTGAATCGGATTTAAAAAGTGCAGGTGGATGGGGAATCTTCGATATCCTTGGTGGAGGTATGATTACTTCAATGATCAAACACTCAAATATGAATTCTGCGCAAAAGCATATGAATGAAGCAAGATATGCTTTACAGAGATTTTCTAAAGAATTGAGAGATGTAGATGAAGATCTGGACTTTCAGTTTGATAGTATGGACTTTATGGGTTTTGCAGATGTGTTTTTTGACAATGGAATCATTGATTTTATGGTCCAAAGTAAAATTGAAGATGCAAAAAAACAGGTACGACGTGCTATTCGCCGTGTAGAAGAAATCAAAGATCAATTAAGCAGGATGTAAGATAAGATCATAATCGATCTTATCTTTTCATTTGTGAAAAAATGAAACAAATGAATAAAAAAGTAGTAGGAATACATATCATCATGTAAAATAGATATGAAAAACATAAGGGAGGATTTTTAACGTAATGAAAACATTTAATTATGTTGTAACAAATGTTCTGGGTATTCATGCACGTCCAGCAGCAATGCTGGCACAGGCATGTACTAATTTTAAGTCTGCAGTTGTGATTGAGGGAAATGGCGAAGAAGCAAAAGGTAACGATGTTCTTTCCATTTTGAGCCTGCATGCCGCTAAAGGTACTGCACTCAAGTTTACAATCACTGGTGAAGATGAAGAAGAAGCAATGGCAAAGATCCAGGAAGTTCTAAAGGAAGTTGAACCAAAAGATAAGCCAGCTTCTATTCTGAAGGTTGCTTTCTATGGAACAAAAGACTATGACCGTATCTTCTTCTCAGAATTATCAAAAGATAAAGGTGAAGGAACATATAACGTCGATATTACATATTTCAATTCTCGTTTGACAAGTGAAACTGCTCATCTTTCCGTTGGGTTTGATGCAGTATGTATTTTTGTTAATGATGAAGCACCTCGTCCAGTTGTAGAAGAATTACATAAGAATGGTGTTAAGCTCATTTTATTAAGATGTGCTGGTTTCAATAATGTTGATCTTGATGCTGCAAAGGAATGTGGAATTACAGTATTACGTGTTCCAGCATATTCTCCATATGCAGTTGCTGAACACGCAATGACACTTATTCAGGCCGCAAATAGAAGAATCAATAAAGCAGTCAATAAAGTTAGAGATAACAACTTCTCATTGAATGGTTTACTTGGATTAGATCTTCATAATAAAGTTGCTGGTATCATGGGTACGGGCAGAATTGGTCAGATCATGGCTAGAATCTGCAAGGGTTATGGTATGACAGTACTTGGCTGGGATGCTTATCCTAACAAGAAACTTGAAGAAGAAGGCTTATTGACATATGTCACAAAGGAAGAATTACTAAAGAGATCTGATTTGATTTCTTTACATGCTCCACTGATCATGGGTGAAGGTGGAACATATCATATGATCAATGATGAAGCTATCAATATGATGAAAGATGGTGTAATGCTGGTCAATACATCTCGTGGACCATTAATTGATACAGATGCATTGATCAAGGGCTTAAGAGCGAATAAGTTTCATGCGGTTGGCTTAGATGTATATGAAGGTGAAGATGGTAACGTATATACAGATCATTCTGATGATATGATGCAGAATAGTATTGTTGCTCGTTTAACAACATTCCCTAACTTGATTTTAACAAGTCATCAGGCATTCTTCACACGTGAAGCATTGCAGGCAATTGCTGCAGTGACAATGGAAAATGCTCGTAACTTTAATGAAGGTCTTGAATACGGAGCTTCTGAAGTAAAATAAGGAAAGAACCAGTTTTGGTTCTTTTCTTTTTGGAACGAATAAAAAAAGATAGTCAAGACTGTTTTGATAGATTGTATTTGTTATACTACTTATACCGAAGGTACAAATATTTTTCCTACACTTTGATATAAGGGAATTCTGACTGGCGATATCTGTTGTGAATGCTTGCTGCGCGTAAGAATCCTGATGATTGACCAAGGATACCCACCTCTACAGAAGAGGGAACATATCAGCCTTCGGTTTTTTTATATGCTTTCATACAATGAATTGGTGTAAAATGTATTCAATTACATTAAATATGCGTAAAAGGATACATACATGAAACAAGAAGAGTTAACAAAGCTTCTAAGTAAACAAATTGAAGAATATTTGAAAGAAGACAGTGAGCATAGAGCATTCTTTGGTGGAATTTGTGATGGAACAAAAACACAATTGATTTATGGATCACGTTCACTGGATCAGGTGTTAGGTGCAATGGCTGGACTCATTGAACAGATGTCTAGTGCATGTGGTGTTCCAAAAGAAGAAATTCTACAAACACTACAATTGTTATTGACAGATAGACAGTATCATTAGAACAGGTGAAAGAGCCTGTTCTTTTATTATGTGATAGAATGAAAGCAGAGGTTTTTTGTAATGATCGTATATGATGGAATCAAGAGTGAATTTTTGAATAGTGTAATGAATGGAACAATTGCGGAAGAAGTTCGACAGCGTATTTTTGAAAAGATGGGTAGAACAACACCAAAATCTGAATTTGATTCATGGAAGAATTCGTTAACACGTATGTACCTTGTTTTATCAGATACATCGATTCCAGATCATGCTGGAATTGCAATTGAATATAATGTTCCCAAGACTTCAAAGCGCGTTGATTTTATTGTTTCTGGATATGATGCAGATAATCAATCAAATGCGGTAATTATTGAATTGAAACAATGGGATGAATTGAAAAAAGTGGATGGAAAAGATGCACTTGTAGAAACATATACAGGTGGCGGATTAAGAGAAGTCGTGCATCCATGCTACCAGGTATGGTCATATGCTACGTTAATACGTGACTACAATAAAACAGTACAGGATCAGAATATTGTTTTGTCTCCTTGTGCATATCTTCATAATTATGCTTTAAAAGAAAATGATCCTATATTGGATGAACAATATAAGGAGTATATAGAAGAAGCACCAGTGTTTTGTGAAAGGGATGCATTGAAGTTGAGAGAATTTATTCATCGCTTTATCCAAAAAGGTGATGATAAAAAGATTCTGTATGAGATTGATCATGGAAAAATCCGTCCAAGCAAGAGTCTGCAGAATGCTATCTCTAACATGCTGAAAGGAAATCGTGAATTTATCATGATTGATGATCAGAAAGTCGTTTATGAAAATATTCTGCAATTGGCATGTAAAAGTAAAGCAGATATGAAAAAAAGAACAATTATTGTTGAAGGCGGACCGGGAACGGGGAAGTCTGTTGTCGCAATCAATCTGCTTGCTGAACTGACAAAAAGAGGACAGTTTGCACAATATGCATCAAAAAACAGTGCACCTAGACAAGTGTATTCTCAAAAATTAAAAGGTAACTTTAAAAAGAGCAGAGTTGATATCATGTTCCGTTCTACAGGTTCCTATACAGAAATTGAGAATAACTATGTGGATACGATTTTAGTGGATGAAGCGCATCGTATGAATGAAAAGTCTGGTATGTTTCAAAATATGGGTGAAAATCAGATTAAAGAAGTCATTCATTCTAGTAAATGCTCTGTTTTCTTCATTGATGAAAGTCAGCGTGTCACGATGAGTGATATTGGAAGTGTTGATGAAATCAAGAAATGGGCAAAGGCTGAAAGCAGTGAAATTACACAGTTAAAGCTGCTATCACAATTTCGCTGTAATGGTTCAGATGGTTATCTTGCATGGGTAGATAATACATTAGAAATTCAGCCAACAGCCAATTATAACCTGGAAGATATTGACTATGATATTCGTGTTTTAGATTCTCCTTTAGAAGTTAGAGAATTGATTATTGAAAAGAATAAAATCAATCATCGATCTAGAATGCTTGCGGGATATTGCTGGGATTGGACTAGAGATGGAAAGAATAATTCGAAAGTGCACGATATTAAAATCGGCGACTTTGAAATGTCCTGGAATCTTGGAAACTCTATCTTTGCTTTAGACGAGACGTCGATTGATGAGATTGGCTGCATTCATACATCACAAGGATTGGAATTTGACTATGTTGGATTGATTATTGGAGATGATATGCGCTATGAGAATCATCATATTGTTACGGATTTTTCAAAACGCGCAAAAACAGATCAGTCAATGAAAGGCATCAAAAAACTAGATAAACAAGATCATTGTAAAGCTGAAGAAAAAGCGGATGAAATCATTAAGAATACATATCGTACATTAATGACAAGAGGCATGAAAGGCTGTTATATCTATTGTACAGATCAAAATCTGCGAAATTACTTAAAACAGAAAATCCAGAGACAGTAAGCAAATTGCTACTGTCTTTATTTTTGGTGTGCTAGAATTCTGTTTGAAAGATAGAGGTGTTTATATGTTGAATTTTACTCATGATATTCCAACAAAGATTTATTTTGGAAAGGGATCAATTTCTCACTTAGATGAAGCTTTAAAGCCATTTGGCAAGAATGTATTGCTTGCGTATGGTGGCGGATCCATTAAAAGAAGTGGATTGTATGACACTGTTATGGAAATCTTAAACAATGGCGGGTATAACGTCGTTGAATGCAGTGGCATTGAACCAAACCCTAGAATAACTTCTGTAGAAAAAGGTGCTTCTTTATGTAAAGAACATCATATTGATGTTGTATTAGCAGTTGGTGGCGGCAGTACAATCGATTGCGCGAAAGCAATCTGCTGTGGTGCTTACTATGAAGGGGATTTATGGCAAATGGCAAAAACACATGAAGGCCATAGAAAAGCTTTGCCTTTGGTAGATGTATTGACATTAAGTGCTACGGGAAGTGAATATGATGATGGTGCAGTTATTTCTAATCTGGAAACAAAAGAAAAATTAGGAAATACATATACATTCCCTAGTGTATCGATCTGTGATCCAACATATACATATTCAGTTTCTCAATATCAGACAGCTGCAGGTTCTGCAGATATTATGTCTCATATTTTTGAAGGTTATTTTTCTGAAACAATGGATAGTGATCTGGCAGATGGAATTGCAGAAACAGTATTGAAGTCTGTTATGAAGAATTTACCAATTGCATTGAAAGAACCAGATAATTATTCTGCACGTGCAAATTTGATGGCAGATTCTTCCATTGCATGTTCTGGTATTCCTGAATATGGCAAAGCATCTACTGGTTGGCCTTGTCATGCAATGGAACATGAATTGAGTGCATATTATGACATCACACATGGTGTTGGTCTTGCAATTTTAACACCTAGATGGATGCGTTATATTGTTGAGAAGGATCCTGCATGCAAAGAAAGATTTGTGAAGTTTGCGAAAAATGTTATGGGCCTGGATGGTGAAGATGAAGATGCATTGATTCAGCATTCTATTGATGCTCTAGAACAGTTCTTTAAAGATTGTGGTATTCCTTCTACATTAACTGAATTGAATATTACTGATGAGTATTTTGAGGAAATGGCAAAGCATGCAAATCGTAATGATCGTTTAGCAAATGCATATGTTCCTCTTACTGTAGAAGACATTGTGAATATTTATAAAAATTGTTTGTAAAAAGGTGGTGAAGCATCACCTTTTTTCTTGACTTTCAATCTGAGGCAGTTATTATTTGTTTTAGAGGTTTTGAAGGAGGTGGTTTTATGAGTCAATGTAGTCCGATATATGCGAATACAACAGACGATGTTCCGTTACATCATAATCATAACCATCTTTGGAGGAACTATATATGGAAAAAAATTACGAGAAAGACCTCGAAGTTTTCAGAGGCTTTTTAAGAGAGAAAAAATTCGTTGCTTTACGTGCAATGGCACAGGATATGAACGAAAGCGACCTTGCTGTGATTCTACAGCTAATGGAAGATGAAGATATGTTGAAGATCTTCCGTTTATTCCCAAAGGAATTAGCTGCAGATGTTTTTTCACAATTAGAAGATGATTCTCAACAATATATCATTACACAATTAAGTGATCATGAAGCTGGTGTTATCATCGATAATATGTACGCAGATGATGCGACTGACTTACTGGAAGAAATGCCTGCGAATGTCGTTAAAAGAATTCTAGCATATGCTTCTAGTGAAACTAGAAAAGATGTTAATCATCTTCTGCAGTATCCAGAAGATTCTGCTGGTTCAATTATGACAGTGGAATTTGTAGATTTAAAAGCATCTATGACAGTGCGTGATGCCATTAACCGTGTTCGTCAATTAGGGAAAGATTCTGAAACAGTTAATGTTTGTTATGTTTTAGACGGTAAGAGAAAACTCATTGGTACGGTTGCATTAAGATATCTTATCATTCGTTCTAAAGAGGAATTGATTTCTGATATCATGCATGAGGATGTTGTATCTTGTACAACAGGGGATGACCAGGAACACGTTGCACAGATCTTTAAAAAATATGACTTTACTGCTTTGCCGGTTGTAGATAAAGAAAACCGTATGGTTGGTATTATTACGGTTGACGATATCATGGATATCATGGAACGAGAAGCAACAGAAGATATCGATAAGATGAATGCCATCATTCCAAATGACAAGCCATATCTGAGAACAACTGTTGTTGAAACATGGAAAAAGAGAATTCCATGGCTGTTACTGTTGATGATTTCTGCAACCTTTACAGGCGGAATCATTACTTCATTCGAATCTGCATTAAGCAAATATGTTGTATTAACAGCCTATATCCCAATGTTAATGGATACAGGTGGTAATGCTGGATCACAAGCTTCTGTAGAAGTTGTGCGTGGATTATCTCTAGAAGAAATTACATTTAAAGACTATGCAAAAGTTGTGTGGAAAGAATTGCGTGTTGGCTTGATGTGTGGGATCACATTGGCTTCTGCGGTGTTCTTGAAGTGTGTATTCTTTGATCAGATTGGAATCTTAGTTGCTGCAGTTGTTTCATTGACAATTGTATGCTCTGTATTCTTTTCTAAATTCATCGCAAGTAATTTAGTTCTGGTTGTTTCTAAAACAGGTCTAGACCCAGCTGTTGTGGCTTCTCCAATGCTTACAACGATCATTGATGCTTTATCACTTTTGATCTACTTTACAATTGCGACATCAATATTACATTTATGAGAGGAACATTCCTCTCTTTTTTGTTAGAATAATGGAATGAAAAAAAAGAAACATATATTTAGCTTGCTGGCTGGAAGTCTATTGCTTTTAACTGCAGGCTACAGACAATATCACGCAAGCGAAGAAGTCAGTGATGGATTAGAAGTTTACTTTATTGATGTTGGGCAAGGGGATTCAACATTGATTGTTGATGATGGTGAAGCAATGCTGATTGATGGTGGCTTATCTAGCCAGTCGCAGAAAATCTATTCGATTTTAAAAGAAAAAGGGATTGATACACTATCGTATGTTGTCGCAACACATCCTCATGCAGATCATGTTGGCGGGCTTAGTGCTGCTTTAGAAGCAGCAGACTGCAAGCAAATACTCGTTCCATATACAGAAAGTGAAAATACAACATATAACAAATTTCTAAACAAGGCAGAAGAAAAAGATGTTGCGGTCAATGTTGTAAATGATGGAGATACATTTCCATTAGGTGAAGCAACGCTGCAAGTGCTAGGTCCTACAGATATTCTTTCCAATGAAGAAAATAATAATTCCATTGTTTTGCGTATGGATTATAAAGATGTTTCATTTTTATTTACAGGGGATGCAGAACAGATGGAAGAACAGCTGATTCTGTATAATCATTTTGATGAAGTGAATGTAGATGTATTGAAAGCAGGACATCATGGAAGCTATAATGCAGCTTCTAGTGCATGGCTGCATGCAGTATCGCCATCCTATACTGTGATTTCGTGTGGAAAAGATAATGTGTATGGACATCCACATATTGAAACGATAGATGGATTAAAAGAGGTTGGTAGTGCTATTTATCGTACGGATCAGCAAGGTACGATTACCTGCAGAACTGATGGAAAAAATATATCTTTTGAAACAGAAAAACAATCACAGGTACATGAAACACAAAAGGTAACAAGCGGCTATGTATTGAATACAAGAAGCAAGAAATTCCATACAATGGATTGTGAAAGCGTCAATGAAATGGCAGAACATAATAAAGAAATTTCTAGTTTAACAAGGGATGAAATTATACAAGAAGGCTATACGCCTTGTGGACAATGTAATCCATAAATGAGATGCAATTTTGCATCTTTTTTAAATGCTATCAGAAAGATGTTTTAAAAAAGTCAAAATACTGTAGTTTTGTGTCATATTAACAGTAGAATAATTGCTTTTGAAAAGTTAAAGTGAAAATGAACAAAGAAGAATTGTGTTACTGACAAACACATTTTGAAACTATACAGGAGGCAATTATGACAGAAGAAAAAAAAGCATGGTGGAAAGAAGCAGTCATTTATCAGATTTATCCTCGCAGTTTTGCTGACAGCAATGGAGATGGTATTGGTGATTTAAATGGTATCATAGCGCATCTTGATTATTTACAGACACTTGGAATAGATGTTATCTGGCTTTCTCCAGTTTACAAATCACCTAATGATGATAATGGATATGATATTTCTGATTACCGTAATATCATGGACGATTTTGGAACAATGGAAGACTTTGATCGCCTGCTTCTAGAAGCCCATCGTCACAATATTAAAATTGTAATGGATCTTGTGGTAAATCATACTTCAGATGAACATGCATGGTTTGTTGAAAGCCGCAGTTCTAAAGAAAATCCATATCGTGATTATTACATCTGGAAAGAGGGAAAAGATGGCAAAGAACCAAACAACTGGGGTTCCTGGTTTGGGGGTTCTGCATGGGAGAAAGATGAACGTACAGGCATGTACTATCTGCATTGTTTTTCTAAAAAACAGCCAGATTTGAACTGGGAAAATCCAAAGGTTCGTGATGAAGTTTTTGACATGATGAACTGGTGGTGTGAAAAAGGGATTGACGGCTTCCGTATGGATGTTATCAGCATGATTTCAAAGGTGCAGTCTTTTCCAGATGGACCAGTTGAAGATGGATTATATGGCAGTCTTGCGCCATATGTATGTAACGGTCCACGTGTTCATGAATATTTAAAGGAAATGAACAAGCGTGTACTTTCTCATTATGATTTGCTTACAGTTGGTGAAGCAAGTGGTGTTACGATTGATGAAGCAAAAAAATATGCAAATAATGATGAAAGTGAACTGGGAATGATATTCCAGTTTGAACATGTCAATCTTGTGAGTGGGCCAATTGGTAAATGGACTGATCAAAAGCCACAATTAAAAGATTTCCGTCGTGTTATGAATCAATGGCAGTATGAACTGGAAGGAAAAGCCTGGAATAGCTTGTATCTTGATAATCATGACCAGCCACGTGCAGTTTCGCGCTTTGGTAATGATTCTAAAGAATATCGAGTTGTTTCTGCGAAAATGCTTGCGACTTGTCTGCATATGATGAAAGGAACACCATATATTTATCAAGGTGAAGAACTTGGCATGACAAACGTTTACTTTGATAAGTTAGAAGATTACCGTGATATCGAAAGTATCAATGCTTTCCATCAATACGTAGATAGTGGAATGGTAAAGGCAGAAGACATGATGCGTTATCTACAGGAAATTGGTCGTGACAATGCACGTACACCAATGCAGTGGGATGATTCTAAAAATGCTGGCTTTACAGATGGCACTCCATGGATCAATGTAAATCCAAACTATACAGAAATCAATGCTAAGGCTGCATTAGCAGATCCTGATTCTGTATTCCATTATTATCAGAAATTGATTCGTTTGCGTCATGCACTTCCGATCATTGTCTATGGAACATTCCAGGGATTGCTGGAAGATAGTGAATCTATCTATGCATATCATCGCCTTTTTGATGGGCAGATATTAACTGTTGTCTGTAACTTTACTGATCATGAGCAGGATTGTAATCTTTGTGATGATCCTGATGCAAAGGAATTGATTTCTAATTACAAAGTGCATAAGGCTGGAAAGTTGCAACCATATGAAGCACGTGTTATTCTACATGAATGAAAGATAAAACATTCTCTTCATCTTTAAAAGAAGCAAGGCAACATGGAAACTTTAGTTTTCCATGTGCCTTTTACCAGGCGATGCATGAAAATGACTCGTCTGGTTTTTCATATGTCGTAAAGCATCATTGGCATGAACAGATTGAGATTATCTACCTAGAAGAGGATTCTTATCAGGTTGATATCAATATGAATATAACACATCTTAAAAGTCCATGTTTTTGCTTTATCAACAGTGGAGAATTACATGCATTGATTTCTGATTCAGATCGATATCAGGAACAGGCTGTTGTATTCTCTGCAGATTTACTTTCATTTGCGACTTTAGATCTTGTACAGGAACAATTTATGCTCCCTCTATTGGAACATAAACTTTCTTTCCCGTCTTTTCTTGCTTCTGAACATCCAGCATTTGCACAGGTTCAACAGGAATTTTTGAAAATTCGTTCGGTATTTTTTAGAGAAAATCATGTTTGTCGTGATCAGTTTACAATTGAAAATCCTGTTTCTCAATTACAGGTAAAAGCTGCACTATTAAGTATTCTTGGAATTCTTGCAGAATATGCATTACTGACTTCAAACAATCCACAACATAATTCACAAGTAGAACTGCTGAAACGTGTAATCAGCTATATTCATCAAAATTATCAGCGTCAATTAACACTTGGGGAGTTAAGTGCCCTTGCGGTAATGAATGAACAATACTTCTGTCGTTTTTTCAAAAAAGCACTTGGAAAAACACCAATTTCTTATATTAATGACTATCGTATTCATCATGCAGCAACATTGCTAAGCACAACAGAACTTCCAGTGATGGAGGTGTGCCTGGAAAGTGGGTTTAAAGTGGGTTTAATAATCTTGGGCATTTTATGAAGGAATTTAAAAAAGCAACGCAGTTAACGCCATTGCAGTTTCGTAAGCAGACTATGACAAAATCTTTTAAATAAGTGGATGTTTTTTCATGAAAAAAGCACTCTTACGAGTGCTCTGTTGTATCTTTTGGAGCTTCTGCATCCATGATTGCCCCACAATATGGACAAATTGGTTTTTCGTAATTGACACGTTGTTCACAATTTGAACAAGTACATTGTGGGAGATAAACAAATCCATTGATGGATTCTTTGTCTTCTCTTTTGAAGTGGATCCAATATGCATGTTTTTTTACTTCTGTCACTTTGCATCACCTCTCTACTGCTTATAGTATTGTACAATTCAAAAGCAGTAATCGTCTACTGCTTTTTTAAAGAAATGCTATACATGTAACTTCGATTGATTAACGAAAGTTAACGTATTCGAAATTTGTAATATCAATATCTGTTGAATAGTACTTTGTTAATGCTTCAATTGTTGTGACTGTATCTTCGATACCTGCAGTTTCATATGTTGAATGCATGGATAGCTGTGGTAAACCGATATCTACTGCGTGAACACTGACTTGTGTGTTAGAAAGATTTCCAAGTGTGGAACCACCTGCAGAATCAGAACGATTTGCAAATGTCTGGAATGGTGTATTTGCCATATGACAAATCTGCATCATTACAGATCTTGAGAATGCATCGGTTGTATATTTCTGGTTTGCACTTTCCTTGATGACAAGACCTTTGTTCATGTAGGAACAGTTTACAGCGTCTGTCTTTTCTGGGTGATTTGGATGTACAGCGTGTGCATTGTCCGCACTAACAAGGAAAGATTTAGAAACTGCCTTGAAGTAATCTTCTTGTGTGAAGCCAAGGTCAAAGTTAATACGTGTCAGTGTATCTTTGAGGAATGTAGACATTGCACCTTGCTTTGTGTTTGAACCAACTTCTTCGTTATCAAAACAAGCAAATACGTTGATGTCATGATCGTTTCTGGAAGCTAAGAATGCCTTGAGTGTTGTAAATGCACATTGCAAGTCATCTAACTTAGCAGATGAAATAAATTCATCCTTATATCCCCAGATACAAGGCTTTTGACGATTGACTAAGAATAAGTCTGTACCAAGAAGATCTTCTTCCTTCACACCACATTCATTCGCAATCATCTTTCTAAAGTCTCCTTCTTTTGCTTTGCCGCAAGAGAATAGAGGACATAGATCAATCTGTCGATTGAAGTGAACACCGTTATTTACATCACGATTGAGATGGATTGCAACATTTGGAATCAATAATAGATCTTTATCGATGTATACAAGTTTGTTTTCAATTGTATTGCCATTTCTAACAAGAGCTCTGCCAGCGACTGTTAATGGACGGTCGAACCATGTTGCATCAATCATGCCGCCATATGCTTCAACATCTAATCTTAAGTAGTCTCCTTGTCCCTTTAATTCAGGTACATTCTTGATTTTGAATGTAGGGGAATCACTATGAGATGCACACATCTGGAAATGATAGTTGTCTAAAGAAGATCCAACCTGGAATGCGATGATACTGGAATGATTTCTAATTGTGTAGTAATTCTTTCCTTTTTCAAGATTCCATGTTGTGTTTTCTGGAAGATATGTAAAGTCTGCTTCGTCTAAGTAAGACTTCATTGCTTGAATGGAATGAAACATACTTGGACTGTTTTGAATAAATTGAAATAACTCTTCGGATACTGTTTTTTCGTTCATTTTAGTTGCCTTTTTCTTTCTTATCCTGTGCTTGACGAATTATTGGTAAGATCATACCAAGAACAATCAAGACAACTGGTGTACAGATATTTAGAATCATTGTTCTCATGTCTGTTGAGTATACACCTGTAATACAGCAGAACAGAGTAACAAAGAAGCACCAGCCACCAATAATGATACCAAGTGTTTTACCTTTTACAAAATGATATTCTTGAGAAAATGCATCTCCTGCCTTTTTAAGCATGATATATGCAAAGAATACCCAGATGTAACGGAATGGCATACATACAGAATTGAGCTTGTTGAGCTGTGTAAGAACTGCAGCAGCTCCTGGAACTGTCATCTGTGCAAGGATGATTGCACCAGAAAGTAATGCTACCATCTTGATACCGTTAACGTAAGAACCATTTTGATTCTGCTTGAGTAATTTCTTAGGAATATATTGAGAAGAATTTTCATCTTCTAATAACATTCTTAATGGCGCATCGATAGAAATGACAAGTGTTGAAAACTGTCCGATTGCGGTAGCTGCAGCGTAGATGATCAACAATAGATCGCCCACACCATAATAGTTGCCCAGCTTCTGGAACGCCCAGTAAGCACCGTTAGAAATATAAGAGCTCTTGATTTCTGCACTTGCATTGATGATTTCTGGATCAAACATCATACCCATAGCAATCGTACCGAATAAAGCACAGATTACAACCATGACAGCCGCAAAGATCATTGACTTAGGGAATTGCTTTGCTGGATTACCTTCCATCTTATTTACATATGGAGAAATCTTTTCAATACCGCCAACAGCGAACACAAGAATGGATAAGCTTGTGATGTATTCAACATTGAAGTTTGGAATGAGATTCTTCATTGACCAGTCCATGGATACATATCCACCATTTGGATTGATGATTGGAGCAGCAAACATCAAAATGATGTAAAGAATACTGAGTACGAACATACTGCTTCCAGCAAGTGTTGCCAGTTTCTTTAATGGGTTCAAACCTTTAGAAGCAATATAGCAGAATACGATTAGTACGATCAGTGCCGCAATCTGAATGTAACGTGTTGGGAAAGAGTCATATGTTTCTGCGTTTCTAAATACCAGCCATGAAATAGCTTTTAAACCACTGGAACATTTACTTGCGATATAAGAGACATGTACTGCCCAATATGTCCATCCTGCATAATATGCAAGTTTACTTCCAGCTGTTTCCTGTACCCAGGATGTAACGCCTCCACCTTTGTTTTTGAATGCAGAGCCGAGTTCTCCTACCATTAATGCGTATGGAATGAAGTATAATGCAAACATCATTAACCATGAGAAAATAACCTGTATGCCGTTAAAGTACATGAAACCATTAACGACATTACCGAATCCCCAAAGTGTTGAGAAACACATAAAGGATAAGGCATACCATTTAATTTTTTTAGAATTGTCCATTTAACCTTAATTGAACTATTTATAGTTCATCCTTTCTGAATAGGTGATCTATCAATGTATGGTGCAGGCAGTAAGAAAAATACCATAATATTATCAATTGTTCCTATATCCTCATATATGACAAAAGTAACCAATAGACCAAACCACTCTATATTATACTGTATTTATTTTGAAAACAAATATGTAAATGTACTTGAAATGGATACACATATTTTCATATGTTATGAAAATGAGAGAATAGAATTCATGAAAATAGAACTGTCAAAGATTTGGATTGTGTATACAATTTTTAATTTTTATATATATTTTTAAGAAAAGTTGTGATATTTCTTAAGAAATATGCTATATTCCTTAGGCGATTCAGGTTAGTTTATGGCAAAAAAGGTAAAACAGACAGGAAAAAATACATTGATCTTATTGATGATATGTGTTGTGGTTTTTATGGCATATATCGTATATAAAACATTTGGAAATCAAATTGTTGAATTGCTTCATTTATTGGAACATGGTGATCAGGAAGAGTTGAAAGCATATTTGGAAGCACAGTCAACGGTTGGCGGATTTGTTGTACTTTGGCTGATTTGTGTAATGCAGGTCGTATCTATTGTGTTTCCTTCTATGGTTATTCAAGTAGCAGGTGCTTTAATTTATGGATGGTGGAGGAGTTTTATCGTATGCTGGATTGGATTTGTCAGTGGAAATGTGATTGCATTTACGATTGGAAGACTGTTTAAAAAGAATATTGCGACACTGATTCATAAAGAAGGGGAGAAAGAAAACTGGATTATTCAGAAAATCAATCAGGGACATCAGATCTTTGTTGTGGCAATTGCATGTATGGTTCCAGGGGTTCCAAATGGAATCATTCCATACCTATCCGCACAGACAACAATCACAGCGAAGGAATTTTCGATTGCGGTTGCAGCAAGCAGCTGGATACAGGTGTTATTAAATTGCATGGCAGGACATTTCTTGGCAAATGGTCAGTATTTATTCATGGTATTTGCATTTGTAATTGAAGTGGCAATTACATTGCTTGTTGCGAAAAATAGAGATAAATTACTAAAAGCAAATTAACTTTCCATCTTTCTGGAAAGTTTTTCTTTACGCCTTATAAAGAATGGCTACAATAATTTGTACGATTGAGGAATGGAAAAATGAAACAAAGTATTCAAATGTGTGAAGGTTCTCTATGGAAAAACATATTTTTCTTTAGTGTTCCGTTAATGTTTGCACAAATATTGGAAGTATTATTCAATTTAATTCGTCGCAATTGTAGGTAAGTTTGCTGATTATACTGCACTTGGTGCAGTTGGTTCTACAACGATCCTTGTATCGCTGTATACGGGATTTCTAATAGGAATGGGAAGTGGCGTTACAGTAGTCATTGCACATTGTCTAGGTGCACAGAAAATTGAACTGACAAAAAAGAATATCTGCAGTGCATTTGCAGCGTGTTGTGTGGTTGGAATTTTGATTTGTCTGATTTCTTTTTTCTCAACAGATATCATGCTGAATGTATTAAATACAAAACAGGAATTATTTCAACAGGCAGCATTGTATTTAAAGATCTTTTCATTAGGTTTTCCCGCAATGGCCTTATATAACTATGGAAATGGTGTATTGAGCGCATGTGGCGAGACAAAAAGACCTTTAATGTATTTAACAGTTGCGGGAATAGCAAATGTTATCTTGAATTTATTCTTTGTTATTGTATTTCATAGAACTGCAGATGGTGTAGCGATTGCTTCTGTAATTGCACAGTATCTGAGTGCTGGATTAATACTGGCACACTTAAAGAGTCGTGAAGATATCTGTAAACTGGTAGTAGAACCATCTTTGTTTGATCGCCATGCATTTATGCGAGTGATGGAATTAGGTGTTCCAGCTGGATTGCAGAATGCAATCTTTGCGATAGCGAATCTATTTGTACAAAAGGCAGTAAATTCCTTTGATGCAATTGTTGTATCAGGAAACTCTGCAGCAAATAATGCAGATACGATTGTTTATAACGTTCTGGCGGCTTTCCATACAGGCTGTTCTTCTTTTGTATCTAAAAACTATGGTGCAGGAAATGTGGAACGTATGATGAAGAGTTATCTGATTGCATTGTTCTATTCATTTTCTTCTGGTGTATTATTTGGTGGATTGCTTCTTATATTTGGAAATACATTCTTATCACTATTTACAAATGATGTACTTGTCATGCAGTCAGGAATGGAGAAGCTGAGAATTATGACATTTTCATACTGCCTCTCTTCATTTATGGATTGCACGATTGCGGCTAGTAGAGGCATTGGAAAAAGTATTGTTCCAACAATCATTGTGATGATTGGATCTTGTGCATTTCGAGTACTGTGGGTATATACGATCTTTGCACAGTTTCATACAATTCCGTCATTGTATTTGTTATATCCATGTTCCTGGACGCTCACTGCGATTGTAGAAATTGCCTACTTTCTATATGGCTTTCGAAAAATTAAACAAATGATGCAGATATGAAATAGATGCGTTAAAATAAAGCGTGTCACTGAAAGGAGAAATATGGCTAAGAAATTAATTTGCCCACATTGTGGAAGTAAAGATGTAGAAAAACACAGTGAATACTTTGTTTGTAACAGCTGTAAGAATTCATTTGGCAGAGTTGCTTTATCTGATGAAGGAATTCCTATGGTAGATGCAGTGACTGGCTTAAGATTCCGTTATGGAGATATTGTCAGTGGAAGTGTTCGTTTAAGAATGATTCAGGAAAAAGATGGATCTTGTGTATATGAAGTATATGATGCAAATGAAGGTAGTTTTGATAAAGTTGCAGATGTACTAAGCAAAGAAGACTGGACACGCTTGAAAGACTGGCTGTTTAATGAACTCTATCTATTAGATTGGAATAAAGAATATATTCCTGAAAATAATGGACAGAATCAATTGGATAACAATGAATGGGAACTTGGTATTGATATTAACTGGGATGAAGGTCTTGAATATCGTGGATATGATGCGTATCCTCCATACTGGAAAGAATTTTTGAAAGCAGTTGAACCATTGTTCAATAAACTGAAAAAATAAGCATAAGAGGTGGAAACACCTCTTTTCTGTTGTACTGTATTTTTGATTATGACACATTAATTTTATATAATATAATGTGTCATAATCAAGGAGGTGATAACATGAGCAATATAAATAAAGTGAAAAGAATTGTAGAGAATTCTCCAAATGGTGTCATTACGGCATCACAATTGACAAAATCTGGAATGCATCTAGGTTATCTACATGAGTTTGTTAAGAATGGAGAGTTATATCGTTTCAGTCGTGGTCTATATGTGAAGAATGATGCATGGGAAGATGATTTTTATTTGTTGCAACAGAAATATAGTCGTGGTATTTACTCACATGATACTGCCCTGTATCTGTTAGGTTATTCTGACCGCACTCCAGTAAGATATACTATGACTTTCCCAAAAGGTTATAACGCAGCATCATTGAAGCAAGAAAATCTTAGTATCAAACGTGCTATTAGAGAAAACTATGATTTTGGTATTATTGAAATTCAATCTCCATCCGGTAATTTGATCCGTGTTTATGAGTTGGAACGAACGTTATGTGATATTTTACGTGGAGATGGCAGCGATATACAAATTGTGAATTCAGCTATGAAACGTTACGCTGCCTCTAAAAATAAAAATATTCATAAATTAATGAAATATGCAGAACAACTTCACGTGAAGACGAAAATTTTGCGCTACATGGAGGTTTTACTCTGATTACAAGAAATCCAATGCAGTTAAAAGCCTACATAAAAAAGAAAGCAACTGAGAAACATATTTCTGCACAGCTTGTAATGCAAAACTACATGTTGGAAAGATTGCTGGAACGAATTTCACTTTCGAAGTATAAAAATGATTTTATCATTAAAGGAGGCTTTCTTGTATCAGCTATCGTTGGTCTCGATACGAGAACTACAATGGATTTGGATACGACCATTAAAGGGTTTACATTAAGTCATGAATCTATTCTTTCTATCTTTAAAGATATATGTGCAGTCAAAATTGAAGATGACGTTGAGTTTGAAATATTGGGCGTTGTAGATATTCGTGAAACAGATGATTACCATGGAATTCGAGTTTCTTTAAAAGCAAACTATGCACCAATTAGTGTTCCGTTGACTGTAGATGTTACTACCGGAGATATGATAACGCCAAGTGAAATTAAGTATGCTTTTCCAATGCTTTTTGATGATCGTATGATTAGCATTTTTGCTTACAATCTTGAAACAATTTTAGCTGAAAAACTGGAAACTGTATTATCGAGAAATATTGCAAATACTCGTTCGAGAGATTACTACGACATTCATATTCTGTACGCGCTTCATGGCGAAGAGTGTGATACAGTAACGTTGCGTGCAGCATTAGAACGAACAATGAAAAAACGAGGCAGTGATGAACTCTTACTGGAGTATCCAAAAATTCTTCATGATATCCGAAATAGTGATATCCTTCGTAAACACTGGAACAAATATAGAATGGAATATGATTATGCAAAGGATATTTCTTTTGATGATACTTGCAATACTATCTTTATGATTATGCAAAAAATTATGCCGAAATAAAATAATTAATAGGGTGGAATGATGGAATTCTTTGGTTTGATTTATTCTACTCTATTGTCTTTTGTTACAGATGACTATACAATTTACAGTGATTGAAAAATAAGAGGGAATGGAATGAAAATAATCATTGCAGGAGCTGGTAAAGTCGGAAAGACATTAACAAAAGAATTAAGTGCTGATGGATATGAAATCACATTGATCGATAAAAATCCAATTGTTCTAGAAACAATCAGTAATCGTTATGATGTTATTACATATGAAGGAAATGTAGCAACTGTAGAAACATTAGAAGAAGCTGGTATCAATGAAACGGATGTGTTTATTGCGGCTACAAGTGCAGATGAAGTCAATGTATTGGCATGTATGACTGCACGTGCATTAAACAAAGATGTACATGTTATCGCAAGAGTTAGAGATCCTGAATATGTTTCTGGTTTATTGAAGTTGAGTGATCACTTTCATTTGTCACTTGTAATTAATCCTGAAAGAGAAGCTGCAATTGAAATTGCTAGTTTATTGAAGCTTCCAGAATTTAATAAAGTTGAACATTTCTCGAAGTCTAGAGCAGAAATTGCTGAACTTAGAATTGAATCAACTTCTAGAATCAAGGATATCAGACTGGCAGACTTACATAAACGTGTACAGGCACAGGTATTGATTTCTGCAATCTTAAGAGATGGCAAAATCATATTGCCAGATGGTAATACAGTATTAAAAGAAAATGATCGTTTATATATCACAGGTACAGATCAGGAATTACATGCATTATTAAATAATATTGGTGTTGTAAAGAAACCTGTTGGACATGTATTGATTGCTGGAGGAAGCAGAATTGCGTATTATCTTGCAAAGAGTCTTGAAGAATCTGGCATTCGTTCAACAATCATTGAACAGGATGAAGAAACTTGCACAATGCTTGCTGGATTGCTTCCAAAAGCTACAATCATTCATGGTGATGCTTCTGATCATTCTGTATTAGACAGTGAAGATCTTGAAGATTATGATGCCTTTGTATCATTAACAGGTATTGATGAAATCAATATGGTTTCTTCGATTATGGCAAGACAGAAGAAGATCCCTACTGTCGTTACAAAGCTTGGAAGAGGAAGAATCAATGCATTGACAGATTTATTGGATCTTGGTTCTGTGATTTCTCCAAAGGATCTTGTATCAATGCATATTGTTCGTTATGTACGTGCAATTCAGAATAAGCAGGGTGCTGCTTTAACGATTCATAGAATTGCAGAAGATCGCGTTGATGCATCTGAATTCCGTGTTGATGAAACAACAAAACATTTAGGAATTCCTTTAAAAGATCTTCATATCAAAAAGAATATCTTGATCAATTCTATTGCTAGAGGTAATTTGTTCCAGATTCCTAATGGTGATTCTACATTAGAAAAGGGAGATATTATTGTCATTCTTTCTGATGAAACAACGACAATTCATCAAATCAATGATATTTTTGAGGATTGAATCATATGAATTTTAAATTTGTATTACGTATTATTTCTTACATTTTGTTGATTGAAGCAGCTTTAATGGTTCCATCTGTTGGAATTGCATTGTATCAGCAAGAATGGAATGCGTTGTATGGATTTTGTGTAACGTATGCCATTCTGTTCTTGTGTGTTGGATTGTTGTTCATCATCACAAAAAATTATCAAAGAGGTCATTTCTTTGCTCGTGAAGGACTTGTAACAACAGGTTTAACATGGATCGTTATGAGTGCAATTGGATGTCTTCCATTTGTATTCTCAAATGAAATTCCTCACTTTGTAGATGCAATGTTTGAAATGGTATCTGGATTTACAACAACTGGTTCATCGATTCTTCTAAATGTAGAAGAGATGTCATATAGCTTGTTGTTCTGGAGATCATTCAGCCACTGGGTTGGAGGTATGGGAATTCTTGTATTCTTGCTTGCAATCGTTTCTGTTGGTGGCAAGAATGGTGGATTTACAATGCATATCATGCGTGCAGAATCTCCTGGACCAGCTTCTGGAAAAATTGTTCCAAAGATGAAAGATACTGCAAAAATCACTTATAGTATCTATGCGGCATTGACAGTGATTGATGTGTTGTTATTGATTGTTGTTGGTAAAATGCCCGTGTTTGATGCGCTATGTATTGCTTTTGGTACAGCTGGTACTGGTGGATTTGGTGTGAAAGCAGATTCTATGGCTTCTTACAGTCATGCAGCAATCAATATCACTACAGTATTCATGTTGTTATTTTCTGTTAACTTCTCTGTTTATTTCTTGATTTTGACAGGAAAAGCAAAAGAAGCATTAAAAGATGAAGAATTTATCTGTTTTATTTCCGTTGTTTTCTTAGCAATTGTTGGTTTGTTTGCTACGGCATTACCATTCTATAAACAATATGGTGATTGCTTAAGAGATGCAGCGTTTACGGTTGGAACGATTATTTCAACGACAGGGTATGCAACAACAGACTATAATCAATGGCCGGCAATGGCACATACGATTGTTCTATTATGCATGTTTGCTGGTGCATGTGCTGGCAGTACTGGCGGTGGATTTAAACAGGTTCGTCTTGTTATCTTATGGAAGACATTAAGGAGAAATGTACATAAGTTTTTGCATCCAAGTGAAGTAAGAGTCATTGAATATAACAATCGTCCCATGCCTGAAAGTATTGTAAATAATATTTCATCCTATTTGATTGTGTATGTATTCTTGATTATGGCTTCTACATTTTTGATCTCTGTAGATGGATTTGACTTTGAGACAAATTTCTCTGCAGTTATGGCAACAGTCAATAATATTGGTCCTGGTTTATCTCTTGTAGGGCCAGTCAGTAACTTTGCATCTTTCTCAATGTTTTCTAAGATCATACTGACATTTGATATGTTGGCAGGTAGACTTGAAATTATGCCAATTCTTATCTTGTTCTCCAAGTCAACTTGGAAACGTGCTAGATAAATATATAAAAATGGTTGAACAAATCGGTTCAACCATTTTTTTATCTATTCACTTGTTTCAGGTGTTGCGGTAGCTTCTACCTGAATGGATTTTCCTGTTTCAGGATCTTGAACAATCATGAAGTTTTTTAAAGAAGAATCAGGTGTTGTGATTTCAGAACGATACTTGAAATAATCTGTCTGATAAATCATCAATGAAATATTGAATGCATTGTTGACTCTGGCAGTGTTATTTGTGATGTAGGAATCATCAACACTTACACTCTCATCTGCAGGTACAAATTCATTTGTTGCGGCATAGTATGTTCCTTTGTTTGTTGTCCAGTCACCATCTGGAAAATAAACAATGGATTCCTGCTGTGAGAAGTAATCAGTACCAAGATAGAAGCGAGGATCATAGTTCAAGTTATAAAGATTTAATACTGTTGGTAAAATATCATATGTACTTGTAACGTCAGTGAATGTTTCGTCTCCTAGAATAGATGGACAATAGATGACAAGAGGAGAACGGAATTCATTCATCCCTTCACTTCGATCAATGGTTGTACCATCATCATCAATTGCTGGTGTGCAGTCATAGAGATAATTCAAATCCATATTCAATGGATGATGATCTGCGAAGAATACGATTGCGGTATTATCTAGTTTTCCAGCTTCTTCTAAAGTTTCTAGAAGGTATTCCATACCTTTATCTAGTTCCATAGCCTTTGAAATATAATGTTTTACATCATCTGGATAATCTGGATGAACTTTGTTGATCTCATCTAAGTATTTATTTCCTAAAACATCCCAGTTTGTGTTATATGGGAAATGTGTTGAAGATGTAATATACATTGTCATAAACTTATCTTCATTGATGAATTTATCTGCAGTGAATCTGAATAAGTCATAATCAGACTGCCATCCAGGAATTGTGATATCTTCGCCATATTCTTTTTCGAAATCTGTCCAGTCTTCATAGTCTTCACATCCTAGACTTTTCATCATTTCTTTACGAGGATAGAATTCATCGGACCAGTTATGATAGGCATGTGTAGAATAGCCTGCAGCGTTAAACAAAGAGAAGATGGAATTTGTCCATGTATTATCCGCAAACTCTGCATATACGTTTGTATCTCTTCGAGGAACAAGAGATGTTTCTGAAATGATTTCTGAATCAGAAGTTCCTGTATCAAATTTAGGTGTGTAGTGATGTGAGAAGTTCCAGCCTTGTGTCATCATTTTATAGAGAGTAGGAGTTAATACTTGATCCATACCAATATAGTCATAGGCTTCAATCATGACATAGATTAAATTCTTGCCATCTAATAAACCTGTTTTTTCATTGTAACCTTCAATATTCTGATTCATTAAGTAGCTGTCTACTTTTTTACGTGTTTCATTATCATCTGCATCTGATAATTCTTGCCACTTTGCATCGTCAATTTTTCGTGTGCTGTCAACTTTTGTGTATTGTTGTTCTTCTTGTAATGTTGCTTCTTTTTCTGTGAAAATCGTTGCGATATCTCTTAGCAGGAATCTTTCAATGCCGTATTCACGAACTGCACGTTCCTGGAATGTTGGGTATGCGTACTGTTCCCAGTCTCCATATACAGATGTGAGTAATAAACCACATTCATCTAATGCTAATGCACTGACAAGGACAAGAATTGTATTCTTGTAGTTTTTCGATTGGTATAGTTCAAAGAATTTTCTTTGAATCAAGACATAGGAAAGTGGGATCAAAATCATGAGCCAGTATAGTGGAGGCATCTGACGAATATATTGAAGTACATATGAGACCATTGCACCAGCTAGACCACCAGCTGTTTTGAGTGTTGCATAGGAATGCATCATGTTATGAATGCCAATCTGGAATAATGCATAGACTGGCAAGATAAAACAGAAAATAGTATTGAGAATGCGAGATACTTTCAATGGGAAAAAAGATAAGATTGTCGCAAGTATTCCCGCAAATCCAAAGGAGAATAATATGATTCTTAGAACTGATAAATCCAATGTGAATCCAAACTCAATGACTTTAAAGATGAATTCAGAAATCAACATTGTGATAGATAAAGAAAGGAAAGAAAAAAGAATAAATGGAACTTTCTTTCTATTTTCACCTGGTTTAAGAAAGGAAAAGAAGCATTTCTTTTCTGCAGGCTTTTCTTCAGAAACTTTTTCTGCAGTTGAATCTGCAGCTTCTGTTTCCTGTTCTTCTTTTGTTTCTTCTACATTTTTTTCTTCAGAAACTTTTTCAATAGTTGTATCTGCAGCTTCCGTTGCTTGTTCTTCTTTTATTTCTTCCACATGCGTGGAATATTCTTCATGCAATTCTTTTTTATTATGCAATATGCTTTTATAACTTCTATTTGCCATGATTCCTCCTTAAAATATACCGGTTAAGTATACTATAAAAGAAAGAAATACTAACAGAAAATCTGGAGAAGTTAGTATAAATTAACGGATTCTTGTACTGCTGACAACATCATTTGTTTCAATGCATGCACGAATACGCATGATATAGACAGGATCCTTATCTTCATATGTAACTCCAACAAGATACCCTGTTGTATCTGAAATGAATTTTTTGTTTAGTTTCTTAGCATAGTTCATCATTGGTGCAATATCTAAAATATTGATATGTGTGAGATCTTTCATATATACGATCTGTGTAATACATAGACCATTTGGAATTGTAATTGCATTATCTGGGATTTCAACATGCATTTTCTGATAGATAGAAAGATATGTGCCAATGCCTACTTTTGTTTCAATGATTTCATCTTTGACATCTCCATTTAAGATGTCTTTTGAAATGAAGATTGGTGTTGTTGTATAAAGAAAATAGTTACTATATGTAGTAGGATCAACAAGCTGATTCGTCTCAAACGGTGGATAAATATCAATTTTAGTATCTACGGATTGATTTAATGATACATTGGCATCATACGTAGACATAGTTGATAAAACATGTTCCATTTCAAAATGAATGAAATCAATTTTTTTTTGAATACTTTCTATTTCTTTATGTAATTCAATTTCAACTTCTTTAAAACGCGAAAGATATTCCTCGAGAGAATCTAAATGCTCAGATTCATGGATATCCTGCAAAGAAAAATCAAAAGCACGCAGTTTCTTTAAATGAATGATAGATGCATAGTCCTGCATGGAGTAATCATAGTATCCATTTTCTAGTTTTTTAGGATGTAAAAATCCAAGATTTCGATACATACGGATCGTTTCTGTATTAATTGAGGTGAGTTTTGACAATTCATTGATCTTCATATTTCCTCCTGAATATGCATGAAAACGCTATCATAGGTACTTGACTCTGTAGCGGATACAGGGTTTTAAATTATTATATGAGATTTTTCACAAATTACAATCTCGATAAAAGGGGGAAAACATGGACTACAAAAAGTTCGAAAGAGTGAGCGGTGCAAGCCTGCTTGCAGCTTCATTAGCTCTCGGCCTTGTTACTGGATGTTCTGGTAAAGAAGGCTCTGGCAATACTTTTACTGGTACTGCCGAAGGTAAAAATGGTGATGTAACTGTTGAAGTTGTTTATGAAAACAACGAAATCAAGAGTGTTAAGGTTACAGACCAGCAAGAAACAGAAGGCATCGCAGATCCTGCATTGGAAAAAATTCCTGCAGCAATCGTAGATGCACAAACACCTAATGTTGAAACTGTATCTGGTGCAACAATTACATCTGATGCAATTATCAACGCAACAAAAGAAGCTTTAAAGAGTGCTGGTGTAGATGTTGATTCTATGGGATCAAGTGCACCACACGAAAATGTTCCTGTAACTTATGAAGCTGGTACATACACAGGTACTGCAGAAGGTTACAATGGTCCTGTTACACTTGGTGTTACATTCTCTAAGGATGGTATTGAAGACATCGAAGTAACAGATAGCAAGGAAACAGCACATGTTGGTACTGTTGCTTATGACATCCTGACAGAAGATGCAAAGGAAGCAAATGGTTCTGGTATTGATGTTGTATCTGGTGCTACTTTTACATCTAAGGCATTCAAGGATGCTTTAACAAATGCAGCTGAACAGGCAAAAGCAAGTGATTTAGATGGTTTTGCAAGCAACACAGTTGTTCATGAAGCACAAGATCCAATTGAAGGAGAATATGATGTAGTAGTTGTTGGTGCTGGTGGTGCTGGTATGGGTGCTGCTGCACAGGCTGCACAGAACGGTGACAGTGTTGCTGTATTAGAAGAAAATGCTGAAGTTGGTGGTAACACATTAGTTTCAGGTGGTCAGTTCCAGGCTGTTATGAACTACCTCGTATGGGATCCAGCAAATCCAGATGCTACAAGTGCAAAGTGGGATTATGATGGAAAAACATATGACAAGGTAAAGGCTGCACAGGGTCAGCTCTCTACATTAAAGACAATTCTTAACTGGAATGAAGATGCATTTGATGAAGATTACTTCAAGGATAAGGAATATGTTCCTGGTGAAATCGATGAAGTAAGTAAAGCTGGTGTACATCCAGAATACTTAGAAACATTAAAAGAATTAAAGAAAGAAATCCAGGCATATGTTGACTGGGCCGATAAGAAGATTGCTGCAGGTGCAAAGGAAACAGATTTAACATTGTTCTCTACAGTGAATTTGCATATCTTCCAGACATACTATGGTGGATTAAGACAGTCTCATGATAAGAAGAGCTGGATCTATGGTGATTTTGATCTTGTGAAGCAGTTCTGTACAGAAGGTACTGAACTCAAGACTTGGTTAGAAGATCAGGGTGCAAAGTTCAATGATGCAATCACAATTACATTAATTGGTGCATTATGGTATAGAGAAAACGTTAACCTTGGCGGTGACCTTGATGGTGATGGTACACCAGAAGCAACTGGTAACTGGGGAACATATTTTGCTACAACAGAAAATACAATCCTCAATACATCCAAGACTGCAAAGGATAACAAGATCATGACTCGTACAAAAGCTGAAAGCTTAATTGTTGACAATGGCAAGGTAACTGGTGTCAAGGCTAAGATGTATGATGGTACAGAAGTAACGATGAAGGCTAAGAAGGGCGTTATCATGGCTACTGGTGGTTTTGCATCTAATATCGAACAGGTAATGGATACAAATGAATACTGGGATTCTTCTTACATCACAAAGACAACACAGACAACAAACAGATCTTCTCTTGTTGGTGATGGTATCAAGATGGGTGAAGATGTTGGCGCAGCTACAACTGGTCTAGGTTATACACAGATGATGCCTATTTCTTGGGTAGATAATGGTGACTTGGCATTTGGTAATGGTTTATATGGTGTTTATATTAACCCAACAACAGGTAAGAGATTCGTTGATGAATCTGCTGAACGTGACGTTCTTTCATTAGGTGAATTCCAGAATGGTATTTCTGCAGAAGGTGCACAGGGTGTATTCCTTGAATTCACAAATGCAGATACAGCGATTACATTCCCATATCCATATGATAAGTATGAAGGCAATAAGCCTGTTGAAATTTCTCATGATGATGTTGAAGGCAGAGTTTACTATGTAAAGAGTGCTGAAGATATTCAGAAGGTTCTTGATAAGTATGGAATGAAGGCTAAGCCAGAAGATATCTATAAGACAATTGAAGCTTATGATAAGTCTATCTTAGCTGGTGAACAGCCAAGTGATGGTGTAGCAAAGCGTCAGTCTACAGTTCCAGTTGGTACAGTGGATGAAAAGGGTAACTACTCCTTAGAAGGACAGTTATTACGTATCCGTGTCATGGCTCCATCTACACACCATACAATGGGTGGTTTGAAAGTTGATACTGACCGTCACGTATTAGATGAAAAGGGTAATGTTATTGAAGGTCTCTATGCTGCTGGTGAAGTTACTGGCGGTATCCATGGTGGTAATAGACTTGGTGGTAACGCTATCGTTGAAATCTTCGTTTCTGGTAGAACAGCAGCTAATACAATTGATGCTGAAAACAAGTAATGAATGAAAAGGACATGCAAAGTGCATGTTCTTTTTTTTGGACACATAAAAAGAAATCTCATTCTTCAGAGATTTCTTTTTCTAACTGTTCTTTTAATTGTGCGAAGTTCTGTTTTCTTTCTTCTGTAACAATTGGATATTGTGGATCCATGTCTTCTAATGTATGCAGAATAATTTCAGATACAACATATCTCATATACCATTTATTATCTGCGGGTACAACGTACCATGGGCAGTGTTTTGTTGAAGTTGCGTTGATGGCATCTTCAAATGCATCTTGATATGCATCCCAGTATTGTCTTTCTTCCACATCTCCACTGGAGAATTTCCAGTTCTTTTCTGGTTCTTCAATTCTTGCCAGAAATCGTTTTGCCTGTTCCTTCTTGGAAACATGCAAGAAAATCTTGATGATTCTAACGTTATTCTGATAGAGGTATTCTTCAAAGTGTTTGATGTCTTGATAGCGTTGCTCAATGATTTCACTTTCTTTGATGCGTTTTGCATGTGCCTGTGATTTGTAAAGCTCTTTGACTTTTCCAATCAGTACATCTTCATAGTGGGAACGGTTAAAGATTGCAATTTCACCTTTGGCTGGTACCTGCTGAGCAATTCTCCATAGAAAATCATGAGCAAGTTCTGTAGAAGAAGGAGCTTTGAAAGCAGCTTCATACACACCGTGTGGAGAAAGGCATTGTAAAACATGAGCGATGGTACCATCTTTTCCAGCTGCATCCATTGCCTGGAATACAACGATCAATCCTTCCTTTTTATCTGCATATAATTTTTGTTGGAGTGTATCTAATTTCTTCTCATTTTCAGCCATCTTTTTTTCGGCATCTTCTTTTGATAAGCAATGCGAAGTTTCATTTGTAGAAACTTTGTGGATATGAAAAGTTTCTTTGCCATTAAACATATAGTCTTTTACCATAAGAAAAATCCTCACTTTAACTGCATTGTAGCACAATGCAATGTGAAGAAAAGAAATACTTTTCATTTGTTTGATTTTTGAATAAACTAATGGTAGCAGGAGGCATGATTATG
>JABLTL010119725.1_pt1 | contig 43247 bp, 41 predicted proteins | sample 7160151 | NCBI WGS metagenome assembly JABLTL01 (sample SAMN14651223, study PRJNA627086) | human gut metagenome | isolation source: feces | host: Homo sapiens | reverse complement strand
GCGGATTTTTTTACGACGAAATAGGCAATTAAGATTTTTTAGATTTTTTCTTGGGTTTCTCAAAAAAGGCTTTTTCTGCTTTTTTAAGAAATTTTTTCATTTTTTTGTTGTTCTGCTGCTTTGCGTGATTTATCAAAGCAATAAACATTTTTTCGTAGAAATCATCAGGCGTCTCGTTTGATTTAAGCTGATTACACTTGAAACAACAGCACTGCAGATTATCGTAATCATATGTTCCTCCTTTTGAAATTGGAATGATATGGTCAATCGTGAATTCGTTCAATGGAATAAACTCTCCGCAGATACCGCATCTGCCCTTATCCCTTATATAGATTTCGCTTCGTTCTTTGCTTGTGAAGCATCGCCTGGGTGTTTTTGTAATCGGCTGAATCATTGGATGCACTGGTTGTGTTGGCTGCACTGCTGCCGGCTGTGTTGCTGCTGGCTGTACTGACTGCACTGCTGCCTGTTGCTGTGTGGCCGTCGGCGTTTCCGGCACCTGCTGCACTGACTCTGCGGTCGCTGTCGTTGTTTCTGCTGGCTGCGCTGGAATCACAATAGCCGGTGCTGCCGGTTCTTTTATCTGAAAAGACTCTATCTGTGTTATCTGGAAGCCTTTTAGTTTTTTAGTGCATTTTTTTAATAGCTCTTTTGCCTCTGCATTTGTCAGTTCTGACGCAAGCCTGATGTCTGTTATCAAATCGCTTCTTTTTGTTTTTGTATCAAAATGCACAAATTCTTTCGTCGCTTTTTTGTATAAAATACACATTTTTCTACTCCTTTCTTCAATATTCACGCTTTTAATATGCTGGATTGAAAAGGGAATAAAAAAAATTGCAAAAAAAATACAACGTTTCTTCCAAAATATAGCATATTGTATGTAAGAGAAAAATTGGAGGTAAGAATATGTCGTACAAAGTTTTTGTAATATTACTGTGTCTTGGGATAACGATTGTACTGGCAGGAATTACACTCATATGCAGCATGAATCAGGAAAAAATTGGATTTAAGATTCTGCTGATTGGCGGTGTAATGGCAGGAGCTGGACTGGTTGGCATTGTATACTTGCTGTTTGGTATTGTTCCGGCTATTATTGCAGGCCTGGCTTGCATTCTGTATGCAATTGTAATGATATTAACATCATGAGAAAGAGAGGCTTAAAAAAGTGAAAAAATTAATCACAACCATTTACAATAATTCGGTTATCAGATATGTATTTTTTGGAGGATGCACTACACTTGTTAACCTTGCAAGTTTCTACCTGCTGCGGCGTGCAGATATGGAAATTAATATTGCAAATTTGATTTCAATTATCCTTGCAATACTGTTTGCATATGCTGTAAACTCACGCTTCGTATTCCAGGCAAAACCGTCAAATATGAAAGAAGAATTTCAGGCGTTCGGTAAGTTTGTCGGAGCCCGGGCACTTACTATGGTGATAGAGCTTGGCGGTGTCTGGCTGTTTGTAGAACAGATGGATATGAATGATATGCTTGGAAAATTTATAACACAGTTTGTGGTGTTGGTGCTAAACTACATATTCAGCAAATTTTTCGTATTTGCCAAGAAGAAATAAGGCTTTTGCCTTATTTTTTTGTGTGTTGATTTTTCTAGCATATTAAGAAAGAAGCAAAATAAATTTTAAAAATACAATGAAAGGAATTGTGTATTATGAAAAAATTAGAAAAAGAAGAGCTTTTGAAGGTAATTGGAATTTTAGCTGAGGCAGAAGGATATGACTTGCTGACTATGAATAAATACGGCAGTAATCCTTCTTCAATCGCCGTATTGTGTAGTGAAACCGGTGTTGAATATGCGCCGGTTGATATGGATGCAGTCGTCGGCGAATATACAGCTGGCAAAATGGATATTGCTGACATATACAAATCATTGAAAAATGAATTGCCGTCAGACCTCCAGCTGAAGTTTCCGGAAAGACAGATGATAAAATATCAGCAGACGCAGCAGCAGACACAGTACCATCAGCCAGTAAAACCTGCCGGCCCGGTATGTGTAGAGATTAGTGATGCTGATATCGAAAAACTTCTTGAACATCCGGAAGCAGCAGTTCCTGTGCGTTCTGCAAATCAATCCGTCCAGGCTCTTGAGGACGAGCTAGATAAGGAAATCCAGAAAAGCGAGGAGGCTTTACGCGGGCCAAAAACAGATAAGCCTGCAAACCCGCTTCCAGTTGTCACAAAAGAGCCTGTAGATTTATCTCTTGATGACGAGCCGGAAGCCAAGGTGGAAAACAACCTGAAAGAAACTCCTGTAGATTCCTCTCCGGCGCCTGCAGAAGACGCAGTGCCTCAGGCAACATCAGAGGAAGTGCCAAAAAAGCTGGAAATCCCAGAACCGCCAAAGTCAAGCTTAAAAGACGTGATGTCATTAATGCTTGGAAATCAAAACAGTGGGGTTCCGGGAAAACCAGACGAAGATTTTGATTTATAATCGATACAATAACGGACGCATATGTGTCCGTTATTTTTTGTTTAAAAATTTAGCATATTGTATATGTAAAGAAACCGGACTGTCCGGTAAATTCCAGAAAGGGAGAAAAATATGGCAAAAAAAACAACAAAAACTGAACATGATATGCAGTTTGTGAAACCATCAACGCAGCCGATTATAAATCAAAAAACACAGCAAAAACAAAAGAAAAAACAGCCGGCTGTAGATGAGAAGAATCTTCAGAAGACAAAAATTCAAAAATACAAAGAAGAAATAAAAAGTATTGAAAAAAGTATAATCCTGCCAAAGAAATCTATCTTCAGTGGTGCAGAGTTAAAAATGACGATTAAAAAACAAAAGAAAAATAAAATCGTCAGGGTTGTTTCAATACGGCCGATATTGAAAGATGAATCGTTTGGAAAGGTTGTACCAATATCACATGAATACAATGAGGGCGTTTCTATTGATACAATAAAGAAAAGCGCCTTGAATGCTTTGAATAAGCCATCTTATGATATTGAACTGGGAACAGGCAAGAAAAAAGAGCTGTCAGACAAGGTGATTGAAATGGTAAAGTCAAGCCCTGATGTGATAGATGACCTGGATTTTACAGCCCTCTTTGACTGGCCGTTTAAGGGATATTTCTGGCTTAATTATTCTATAGCATACATAAACCCGGTGCGGCATGACATATCAGATGCGGTGATTGATAAAGACGGAAATATGAAATTTACGTTTTATCAGAATATTTTTGAATTACCAAAAAATGGAGAAGTAAAATACACTAAAAAAGAAGATTACAAAAAAATCGTTGAATTTATAAACAGGAATTCTGCTGCGTTAAAAAGATGCATAGAACTGGCAAAGAAGATTGAGTGCGACGGAGCCTATCTTAAAATGAATGTCAGTACAACGGGATTTTATGCTGTATTAAAATTCCAGAAGCAGCAGTACAAAAAGCATATGTCAAATATCGTTGATTTTGACGCCCTTGAAGCCTGGGTTGACGTTATGACTGACGATTATAAAAAGTTTGAGGCTGAACTGAGAGAAAGAATAGAGGACAGATTTAGGAAATTAAAAATATACGGCAGCATGCTTCATCTGGTAATCTTGAAAATGATAGCCGAAAGAGAAGGTAAAGAATGGCCTGAACAATACCTTTGGATTGAAGACAATATCTCGGAGGAGATTGATAAAGTGCAAAATAAGGTGGTCGCCCCTATGTTTTCACAAAAAGAAATAGAAGCTGCCGTTGAGGACATGGTCTCCTGCGGACTGCTTGTAAAAAAGCATAAGAAGATGTTTGCTGTAAAAGGTGAGCCATTCCTGCCAAAAGCCAAGAATATTGAATTGATGGTCACAGATGACTATATGATTTTTGCTGAAATGATTTACCGTGATTATGGATGGATAAAAGGCGGTAATGTTGTTGACGTTTTACGAAAAGATATATCTGAATATAATGATTTTGATTGGTTTGCCTGGGCGATAAACGGCATGAATATAAAAGAGGATACCGCCGAATCTGATTATCTGCCGCTGCTGGAGCATAGATGTATTGTATTATCGTTTGATGAAGCAAATGAGATTGGAGCGTTTCTGGTCTGCCGGTCTGACGTCTGGAAAGACTATGCATTGACAATGATGGAGATTGCCGAAGATTATGGTGAAAAATGGTATTGGAAGATAGTATCTGAATGCGTCGGGGATGCAAAGAAGATTGGTAATATACACGAGCTGTCAAATTCTCCACGCTTAAAAGTGGGAGCTTACTTTGACGAACAAAAATAAGACAGGAGGCTGCTTATGTGTGAGATGAAGAAGAAGGATTCGCAGGTGGTGGATTTTGATATAGATGGTTGTTTTGTTGAGCCTACTACAGATACGCTTGTATATCTTATGAACAGCCTTGAAGAACCTGATAAACAAAAAATTGAGGAAATGGCTGAGCGTATTAGAATTAAAGAAAAGTATGAAATGCTTGCAAAGAGACGTAGCTATGTCGTTGATTGATTAACAATAATGAGTCCAAAAAACCAGCAAAAAAAGGGCAGTGCAAACTGCCCTTAAAATATGATAATTGTTTTATTTTTTATGTTTTTTGTTTGCGTTTAATTGCTTTCAGTATCTAATATTTTCTGGATTTCTTCAGGCGTTGTATCGAATATATTTGCTACATCCTGAATGGTTCCTCCAAGCTGTAGAATTACAGGTATTGTTTTCTTGATATTGTCTTCGCGTTCTTCTTTAAACCCTTCTTTGAGGCCTTCTTTGCGGCCTTCTTCGACCCACTTTGGCTTTGCGTGTGCTACAATGTCATCATATTCTTTTTTCATTATGTCCACTCCTTTCTGTTCGTTTTTAAAGTAGTTTAATGTCTCTCTGATGACAGGATTTATAATATCTGAAACGTTTTTACATGAAAAATCATGCATTAAATCCATTAATTCCTTATTCTCATTCATATAAATCGCCGTCATCGGTTCCAACTAAAAAGTCAAATCTTACATCACTTCCAAGTGAAGCACCAACAACTGTAAATTGTGGTTTTACGGAAATGACGTGTTTTCGTGTTCCGGTTATAAAATTGCGGCGAAAAAACCCCGATGCTTGCGTCGGGGATGAAAGCCGCTTTTTTATATGATACATGAACATAACTAGAACATATTGCAGTCATGTATTATATAAAAAATTTATTTTTTTGTAAAAAAATGTTTTCTTTTGCAAAAAATCATGCATATTATATATAGACAAGGATAACAAAGATACATAGAAATACTATATCAGGAGGCAGGAACATGCAGGATACAAAAGTCAAAACAGACATTAACTTAATCCAGTTTCATAAGATAACAAGCCGGCATGTTTTAGTGCTTGAAGCTGATATCAGTGAATGCGATAGACGCGAGCTTCTGCATATGTCAAATATCATTAGAGTTGCCGGAAACGAACTGGTTGCTGTAATGAAGAAACAATACGAACAGCTGCTGAGAACTAAAAGATACAGACGGCTTCGGGACATGTATGCCAAAGCAAAGAAAACCGAAGACAAAAAGAAGATAAGTGCAATCACAGCTGAAATGACTGAAATGCAGAAATCATATCACGTAACATGGGAATTCTGCAGAAAGTCAATGATTGAAATAAACCAGAAACACAATATAAATTCTATCTTTGCTTTATCTAAAGCTGAAGATGTATGGCAGGCAGTAGAAAAATGCTTATTCTCTGATGGTAAAGCAATTCACTTTAAGAAGTACGGGGATTATCCGGAAATCAGGGCTAAGCAGGCAAACCGCGGCATTGTTATTTCAGCAGATAATGACGGGATTAGATTGAAAATCGGGAAGACGAAACTCAAACCGATAATCAACAAACCTAAACATACAAAGACAAGAAAAGGCAATACAATTCAGGTGCAGGAGCCACATGATATATTTGCGGAATCTGAAGCGGAAGCTGTATTAAATTACCTTTCAAACCCTGATGTTGTAGACAAGACAGCACTTGACTTATATAACAAAAAAGGTATTATCATGGATACATTCAGACCTTGCTTCGCTTCTATTTCTTTTAAAGAGATTCGAGGAAAGATGCGTGTTTACATACACATCACAATTGAGGGAATATCAAAACCAAAATATAATAAAGACGGAACAAGGCGTCATCAATACGGCAAAGGATTTATTGGCTGCGATATCGGTCCACAAAGCATAGCGTATACGTCAAAAGAAGAAGTCGGATTAAAAAACCTTGCAGAGCGCGGAGCATCAATCAAGGCCAGAGAGCAAAAAGAAGCCCGGATTTTAAGGAAGATGGACAGGTCAAGGCGTGCGGTTAACCCTGAAAATTATAATGCTGACGGAACGATACGTAAGGGAAAGAAGACCTGGAAGAAGTCACACCGGTACAAGAAGCTGCATTCCCAATACAGAAACATCTGCCGTATTGCCGCCAAAAACCGGCATCTGGCAATCAACGAAGAAGTAAATCATATGAGGGCGCTCGGGAATGTGTTTATCACGGAATCTAAGAATGCGAAGAAACTGCAGAAGCGTTCCAAGAAGACAGAATGTCAGGATAAGCCATCCGTCGTTCAGCAATCTGACGGCACAAAACAGCTTGTATATAAATATAAGCGCAAGAAGCGTTATGGCAAGTCCATTAAAAACAGATGTCCGGGATACTTCCAGGCGCAAGTGAAAGCCAAGTTTGAAAGAACTGGCGGAGTCTACATTGAAGTTCCGGTAACATACCGGGCAAGCCAGTATGACCATACTTGCAATAAATACATTAAAAAAGCACTTTCTCAAAGGATGTATGAATTGGCAGACGGAACGCGGGTTCAGCGTGACTGGTATTCATCATTCTTAATGTACTGCATTGGGACAGATTTACAAAACATCAGCAGATATAAATGTAAACGATACTTTGATGAATTGTATGCGAAATATCTTGAATTAGAACAATACATAATAAGCAATAAGATTACAGTAATGAACAGCGGAATTAAATTTAAAGCTGCATAACATAAACAACAGGTGGGATTGACTATGCCCTCCCCATGCTGGAAACAGTATGAAAAGCGTCCGATAACATGGCAGTCCTTCAGGACTGCCTGGACGTAAAGTGAAGATGCCCTGGCAGAGAGCTTCATCCCAAAGCCCTTGCGGTGTACGGATGTTGATAGAATGCAATTATCAGAACCCCCGCGGGCTTGCCCCGGGGAGTAGTCAGGATACGGATTATTTCTTCCATTGCTTTATAGGAACCGTTTATTGGCGTTGACAACACTATTTCTGAAAACTTATCATCAGATAGTGTTGCATCATCTGAGTATTTTTGAAAGTCAGAAAGTTCTTTTGTAAATGACCTCCTTTCTTTCTTATATGTCTTTTTCATTTTTTCCTCCTCTGACGACTCCTTACTGCAATTAGAATTATAGGTAAAATTAAATACAATTATCATATTTATGTAAAGCAGCTCCTGTCGTCATATTGTTGTTTTTCTTATAAAAAATGGCAAATTTTCGTTTGCATAAAAATACCAGACTTCAAAAAATCCGCAAAAAATTTGCCAGTTTTGCTACACTGATATATATTAAAAATATCCACAAGAATCCATAAAAAAAGGAGGCAAAAACAATGACCAATTTGCCGCAGGTTCCAAAGCTGCCGTATATTTCAGGAAAGACATTATTTGAGGATGACGAGAAAGCGAAAGAGTGGTTTGAAATATTGCAAAAACGCAAAGCTGTATTGTGTAAGCTTGTAAGAAATACGACAGCATCAATGTATGCAAGAAACGAACTGACAGAAAATGAAGAACTAGAAGAATTTGTAATTGTATCGCCGTGTACGGATGGCGTGCATAAGTATCAATTGACAAAGTTTGATAAATATGGCCCAGTGTATGATGTAAGAAGAGATAATGAAACTGAAATAATAAAAGAGATTCCGAATTCGTATGGTGTTGTGGATGTGATTGAGTAGAGAAAAGCGAGCCGAAGGCTCGCTTTTGGCTTTTTACTATATTCAGTTTTTGTTGTTAATTCTTTGTTTTTGGCTCTAAAATATCCTGAATTTCCTGAATCGTCAGTCCAGATATGTTTGCGATTTCATCGGCAGTCATTCCTTTTTCTGATAATTCGTGAATCAAATTTGAACTTGCGTTAGCAAATTTTGCGCTTGTATCATTTGCTTTTGCTAATTCTTCTCGCTGCTTACGAATTACTTTGTTTTTCGATTCAATCGTTCTTATGGATGAATACCATATTTTATGCAAAACCTTCGCTACCTCCTTGTTTTGGTTTTTGTATACAATATGAGAAATCTGCCAAACAACAAAATATTTTATCTGAAGATTCTATTTTTCCCGCATATTAAATTAAAGGAGGTTGATATTTATGCCAAAATCACGACCGGCTACATGGCTGGAAAAAGAAATGATGCTGAATCTTATTAAAAAAAGCGGTAAAAAACTTGACGTTGACCTGGATAAATGTGATTATATTCGCAGTTCGGCCGGGAATCTTGTCTGTATGTTTGAAAACCAGCCGGTGTTCTATGTAACAAAAGGATGCCGTCTTGCAATGCCGCCACGGCCAAAGAAAATAAAAACAAGCCTGCGAAACAAAAACTTAAAAAAGCTGGCAAAAAAGGATGCAAAAAAGAAAGCAGCACATGAAAAACAGGTTGAACAACAAAGAGAAAAGATGGCGCAGATTGCAGAGCAGGGGAAGGAAGAGATTGACCGAAGCATTTTTGAGACAGTGCAGGACAGAGAGAAACGCATGAGATGGGTGAAAGTAATAGACGAAGAGGCTGAAAAGGTAAACTGTGGCGAAATGAAGTTTGATATTTTTCCGGTATTTGAAGACCGTCTCGGCTCAGTCAGAATGCGTATTGTTGTACAGCCAAAAATGGATAAAAAAATAGGGGAAATAATGCCGAAACAAATTCCCCCTCAGAACTGGTCTGATGATATGGTCAGGGAAAGAATTGAGAGGGTTACACAAAGTGACGCCTTTGAAATCAGGCTTAATAAAGATATTGAATATAATCTGCGTGCGAGCGTGCTGAATTATATTAAAAATAACCAGGCTTTGGCAATTGACACGGCATTGATTTCACTGATGCCGCATGCTGAGTTCTTCAAGTTTGTAAGACATATACAGAAAAACGGATATATATTAAAACCTGTAGAGCTGCAGAAACCGATGATACTGCCGGCAAGCGGTATGGTCAGATTTTACATTTATGATGTTATGTTTACGGTAAGCCCTGATGGCAGCGTAATTCTTATGAAAAAGATTGCTTCATTTGAGAACGCTGTTACTTTTGCGAATGCCCACAAAAATGACCTGAAAGCGTGTATGCGTGTTGCAGAAGAACTGAATAAAAACGAATCTGTCATCTGCTCCCCGCATCTTACATTTCAGCTTGATGCGGTGGCAAGGACTCTTGACGCAAAGCTCGTGTTCGATGATGGAATTGACACACATGAAGAGATATTTAAAGAAGCAGACATCAGGGCAAGTAAAATCATACAATGGGCGCAGACGGCTATTGACGGTCATGATGCCGAAGTGAAAAAACACAAGGCTGATGAGACAGAGCGGCTGTACGGCATCCCGCTTTATGGAAATCTGCTTGCGTTATATGTCTTAAAATTAATCAGAAAAAACGATGGAAAAATAACAGCAAAAACCGTGGCCAGGGATTTACGGCAGAAAGATAAAAAAATAAACAGTATTCCTGAATCCGGCAAGTTTGGCCTGATTAGGGCAGAAGAGATACTTGATATTGTCGATGAGTTGCAGGAATATGGTTTAGTTAAGACCGGAAAGATTGGCCATGAGATAGTGCTTAATATTACAGATGACGGAAGGGAATTTGCAAGGCTGAGGTATAGAAAAACCCGGCTGAAAAGTCTTGGCTTTAAAGATTACACAGACGCTGACTGGGTGGAGTTTGTCGCGAAAAACGAAGGAATAAGGACGGCAGAAGAGATGCCGTTGCTTGAACACCGGGCTGTATTGATTCTGTATCCGGAGGAAGTAAAAGAGTATTTAAAAACAGCTTCAGATGAATGGATGATGTATGTGGACATGATGCGTGATTTTGCGTCTGGACATGAAAGGGAGTATTGGGATATGGTGTGTGAAATGATGCCAAAGGAGGAAGAAAATAAGGAAACAGGTGAAAAATGAGGTAAGGAGTCCGATTCTCCACGCTTAAAAGCGGGAGCTTGCTTTGACGAGCGAAAATAAAAAAGTGCTAACACTGAATTGTGTTGTTTGCTGAAGCCAAGGGACTGAATGGTGCTTGTATAAGAAGCTGCGGCAGGCGCGTTCTGCCGGCCGCGGTATTTTGCATATTGTATATGCAAAAATATACAAAAAGAGAGGTGCATTAAAATGATGAGTCTAAGTAAAGAAAGAAAAGAACGAAGATTGCAGTCTTACGACGGTATGATGATGACGAGGCGCGGATACAATGCGGCATTGTGTGGCCTACTGCTGTATGGCATTGCGGCTAACTTTATCATCTGCAAGTATTTTACGGATGCGGTGGCGGCACTAAACCCGACGGCTTTTCTGATTGGGTATCTGGTATGTGCAATTATCGGCTGCCTTATGTCAGGACTTTCGCATAATCCGGTTATCAGCTTTATTGGTTACAATCTGGTTGTATTACCATGTGGTATGTCAATTTCTATCGCTGTTGAAGCATATGGCGGCCTGGATTCCGGGATAGTAGTGGAAGCGTTTATGATTACATTATGCATTACTGCGGCGATGACGCTTTTTGCAATCATATGCCCGCAATTTTGCAGTAAGTTAGGCGGCATCTTGTTTGCTTCATTAATCGGTCTGATTCTTGCCCGATTGGTGATGCTGATTTTTGGAATGTACAGCATTGCTGCTGCATGGATTGGCGCCGTAATCTTCAGCTTATATATCGCTTATGACGTATGGCGTTCACAGAGGTATCCGTTAACCTTGGATAATGCAATAGACAGTGCTTTGGATATCTATCTTGATATCATCAACCTGTTTCTTGAACTGCTTGAAATTTTGGGCAGATATAAAGATGATGACTGATTTTATTGCAGCCGGCTTTTTTAGCCGGCTGTCTTTTTTTTGCCGCATCGAAATTCGGCATATTAAAAATGTAATAGACAAATATACAAACAAGAAAGGAAGCAAAAATTATGGAAGTAAAAGTTAAAGTCGAAAAAACATTACATACTGATAACAACAAAACTTTTTACGAAGATGAGGATATCGCCTTCGAGATGAAAAAAACCGGTGATAAGTATATCGGCAGGATTAAGAAAATTAAGAAGAAATCAATTATCATTGATGATATCATGATTAACCGTGAACCGGCGGGTATAGAATCAATGAAGGTTAAGCTTGACGATATCAAACCGTACAGCTGTCAGTACGTGTCTGTTGACTAGTTTTCCTCTGCTGCCTACAAATACTTGTGGGCGGCTTTTTTTGCTTCAGGATAAATATTGGTTGAAAATCAGCATATGCTCGCAGTTTCTCATGTACTTAACGAAGAACTGGAAATCTCCGGCCGACAATAAGTCGTCCACGAGTCAAATGTTCCGGTTTTAACTTCGTACGCGGGTCTGAATCCCCGTTCGAAGTCTGGTTACGAGCGCGAAGCGCGAGTTATCAAAAAAATACAAAAAAAATATCTCATTTTTTTTCTTTTTTTTAAATTATTTAGCATATTAATATTGCTGATAAAAAAATCAGCAAAAAAATATTATAAAAAAAGAGGTAAAAAAATCATGAAAAATAAAATCGCCGCAGTCGTTCTGGCTGCATCTATGTTTGGCACAGCAGTAATGCCAGCAGCAAACGTATTCGCTGCAGAAGCTGCAGAAACAGAGGAGGCAACAACTGAAACAACCGAAGAGGCAGCTGATGAGACAGCAGAAGAGGTTGATGCTGAAGCTGAAACAGAAGAAGATGCTGACGCAGCAGATGCTTCCAAAGAAGAGGCAGAAGAGCCGGCAAAAGATATCGTCATGAAAGACGACGCTGCAGAAGCAGACTTTGATGGAGTATGGAAATTATCAGGTTTAAGAGTATTCGGTGAAGCCCTTAATGCTGATGACTATGGAATGGATTCTTCCTTCCTTACAATCAAAGATGGCAAACTTGATATCTATGCTGCATCAGAATATGGCCAGTCAACAGATATCCCTGGCTTTGAAATGGCTTTTGAAGATGGGAAATATGTGATTGCTATGGATGAGGATTTCGCAAACAAGCTGAAAGACCCGGAAGAAGAAGCCATTGGTGACAGTCTCTTAGATACTGACGAACTTGAATCCAAAATCAAAGAACTTACCGCAGGTAATAACTCTAAGCTTGAGCTGCAGTTAACAGAAGACGGACAGCTGGCAGTTACATGCGCTGTTGACGTTCAGAATGACTATCTGACATTCTCAACAAAAGCAATCCAGGTTCTGGCAGACAAGAGCTCTGAGGAAGACCTTGACGCAGCAAAGAAAGCTGCTGAGGAAGCTGACGCAAGCGATGATGTAGAAGCTACAACAGAAGCTGAAGATGCTGACGCTGATGCTGACGCTGAAAGCTTAGGCGACGTTTCAATCGCTGACGAAGACGCTGAAAATGTAGACGTGGATGTAACAGCAGACGCTGATTGATGCCTCCACACGGCTAAAGTCGTGGGATTCCGTTGCCATACGGGAGAAATATCAATCCCCGTACGGTTTCTTGCGAAACAAAGGGTTCCACGTTTGCAGCCTGTGTTAGCGCCAAACGGTATGACCGAACCGGTTTATATTGTCACATTCTTCACCGGCCATTGAATTCGCCACATTTTTCGGTTAAAACTTTCGGAAGGTCCGTCTGTATAAGCCCGGTTTCTTACTCATATCCGCAGGGACAGCATCTGGTCCCTATGGCAATTATCAAGTTACATAAAAATTTAAATAGTTCCTATACGGGGCCGGGCCTAGCTCAGCCCCTTTTATTTTTCTTTGGCCTTAGAATCCAAAGCATGCAGGCCTTGAGATTCCATTTTCTTTCATCTGCTTAATTAGTAGGTTCTGCATTTTTACAAAATGCGGGAACAGCTCCCTGCATTTCTTCCTGCTTGGCTTTTTAGAATGCCATCTGCATGCAAGCAGGAATGCGCTGTATAAGTCACGCTGGACATTATTCCCTCCAACAGTCTTGAACCGCTGCGAAAGCTGTGTTTTTATATACGTGTTTGTTGTATGGTCGTACTGGCTTGCCCGGTATTCCCATTTATCAACTTCATAATAGAACAACTCGTACTGATTACACTTCCTCTGAAGAATTATCATTAATTCTGCGGGGCTTCGGTCCGTTACGGATTTTCCAAAACGTTTCTTTCTTTTGTATTTGTATACGGCCTGTTCTGTTCCGTCTGCTTTCTTAATGATTGTCGCTTTATTCTGCCGACGGGTCTCTTTTGCACGCTTCGCAAGGGCCTTAAAATCCATCGGTTCCGTTATAAACATGGAAGCATTTTTCACCATACGGTTTACTATGTTTCCGTGCATGTGCGTAGAGTACTCTGATTTTCTGCGGTATAATTCACGGACAATTGCTTTCTTTCTCAAACAGGTCTTGCTGAATGTCCAGCGTTTGCCTTTGTATTCGGATTTTTTCTTTACTGTACCATCTTCATTAAATTTCTCCGGATTTGTCTTTCTGGTAGAAGCGTCTATCTGGCGCTGCAATCTGGCAATCTGCTTATTGTAGTCCTTGCATTTTGGTGCAAGTTCCTCAAGGATAGCCAGGTCTTCAGAAACAGCAGCAACAGTAGAAGGGCCTTCATCAATACCCATAGTACCTCTCCCAGGCTGAAGCTTCTTCGGTGCATCTCCATCAAAATAAACATTTGCATAATAACGCCAGCCGGATTTAAACCATAGCCGTTCAAGTTCGCAGTATTTGATTTCATGTTTAAGAGACTCCAACACATAATTGCTTCCATCCGGAAGGTCTGCTTTTACTGTATCTGGCATTTTTACCGGAATAACAATGCTTCCCCACTTTACAAAGTACGGGCATTTTGTATCGGATGTGTCTTTGCAAAAGAAAATTCCCGTTGTGTGGTTCTTGCCGCGGATAGTCTTAAATTCTGTGATTTTCTTGTAGTGGACGTCTTTTCCGTCGCCAAACAGTACCTTCTCGACCCCGGCCCATACACGTTCCGCTTCTACCTGTGCCTGGTGAGAATTGATATGCTTTTTATATTTATGCTGCATCTTGGCAACATATTTATCAAATGCATTCTTAGACAGCCCGAGACTGTCTCTGAAGGCATTCATCTTATCTGCAACTAATGCCTTCTGTATTGCAGCAAGTTCATCCCCTGCATCCGCCTTTACCTTTAACTCACCGTATTCCTTTCTTAATGTACGGTATTCTTTACTCTTATCAAGCTGTGTCAAAAGTTTCTTCGCATGCTTCACGGTCTGATTATGTATCCGCGCTATAAGTTGAAAACGTTTCTCAAACAGACCTTCTGTATTTTTATTTGTCTTTAATGGAAGTCTGAGCGTATGCATAGGAGTTCCTCCTTTCTAAAATTAATCTAATATCGTGTTTTTTGTGTATCTACATACCATTTGATAGTTTCAGAACTGACATTCCCTGCAGTGCTGACAAAATAGCTTCTCGTCCATAGCGATGGCATCTTTTTCAGTTCCGGAAATAAAGCCCTAAGCTTGTTTGATGTCACTCCTTTAATAAGGTGCATGATACCCGGAATATCAGTTTGTGGATATACACTGACAAACATATGGACATGGTCAATATGGCATTCCATTGCAAGAATATCAATATTGTTTTCTTTACATATATCCATTACCATAGTTTTGAAAGCTGTCTCGACTCCAGGTATATTAAAGATTTTTCTTCGATACCTTGGACAAAAGACAAAATGATAGTTAATCAATGATACGGTTGTTTTTGTATACTTAAATTCATTTTTCATAATGCTATTATATCATACGGTGTGTATGTTATCAATGGCTACATACACATTATTTTTAAAAAAATAATTTATATTTTTGTTCACGGAAGGGCAGAGTTGGATGCTGCCGGATTTATCCGTGCAGAGGAAAACGACAAACGGACCCATATAAAAAATTCGTAGAAAGTTTTACTTTTTGTAAAAATCAGGCATATTAAATATATAAAAAAGCAGTAGCTCCGTGAAGAGACCGCTGCTGCATAATTAGAATTATTCTACAGGCTCAGCTGCGAGCCCGCCTTTGTATATGTTTTGCATATACAGTGTAAGTACAGGGATAAGCCCCATTTGCTTATCTTGTGGAAAACTTAAGAGGTAAAATCCATCGTTCAATATAATCGTCTTATAACCTTGCAACACGGTCATTGTCGGGCGGAACCCCGCCCACATCTAGTACACGCAAGCGCAGCTTGCAGTATCATTTCCGTCGGATGCGGAGGATGAAAAACGGTGGCGTATGGAGACGTCTAGCCGGTTCTCTTTTGGGAACCCGCCAGATTTATCTGTGCGGAGCAGTCAGTTAAGCGGCTTTCATCCCACGGTTGAAACCGTGGGCTTTCTCGCCGTTGTTCTTTTTGTAAAATAAAACCTGAAAGGAGAAAAATAATGACAAAAATAAAACGAAAAATAAACAAGCAGTCTGTTATGCAGAAACAGCAATGGAAATATATGCGAAGGCGGTACCCGTTCCTTGTACCGGTCAGGCATTGGTATACAGGAATGAAAATGACAAAAGAAGAGATAAAAAACACTCCTCCGATTTTAAGCCTTGAAAGCCGTGATATCCCTGACGGCTGGGTGAACAGGTTCGGGCATGAACTATGTGAGGAGCTCCGGGCTGAATTGATTAGATGCGGATGCCTGAACAGCGCTTTTGTCGTGATGGCGAAAGAGAAGTTTGGCGAATTAAGGCTGTGTCTAGCCGGTACTCCGAAGGAATGTAAAGCAGATGACATTATAGATAAATACAGTGAGATTTCAAGACATGTATGTGCCAGATGCGGAAAGATGGACACGCCGATGATAAATTATGGCGGCTGGTATATACCTTACTGTAAAGAATGTTATGAATATAATCAGTCATTTAAAGACGGCTGGTCAATGAGTGATATCACATATGAAGAATCGGTGATTTCTGTAAAAGACGAAATGACACCGAGAAAACTGACCTGGATAATGGCCGATGACAAGCAGCAGGAAATAGATATCTCTGATACTGTAGATAAGCTTCGCGAAAAACATATCAATAAGTATACCGATATTTTGCCGCATTACAGAAAGGGGGATAAATAAATGCCCGCTATTGCATTTTTAGTTGTCAGCTTTTTGTGTGGCTTTGAAATCACAAAACGTATGAAAGTAAATATCTGGGGGCGAATCGCAGCAGGCATTGGCATTGGTTATCTGATATCCGGATGGATTGTATATATCGTATCATACTTTTCAAAAGTAGTACTTGGGTTGACACATCCTAAAGTGTACGGAAATATCGCTTCAATTGCAATTATGCTGCTGATTGCATTCCTGCTTATCGCAAAAGATAAAACAAAAACGTCTTTGAATACTACCAAAAAGGAATCTGCATTTTTTATCGTACTTTTTGTGTTTATTTTATGGACGATGTTTTATGTGTTCCATGTAACAACAGAAAACGGAAAAGAGCTGATAAAATCAGGTGTCACTATTTTCAGCGATTTTGCACCTCATACAGCGATGATTCGGTCGTTTTCGTTGCATGATAACTTTCCGACACAGTATCCGCATTACGGAGGAGCAGATGTAAAATATCATTTCATGTTTCAATTTCTGGCCGGAAACCTTGAATATTTAGGGCTTAGGATTGACTGGGCTTTCAACTGGATTTCTGCCACTTCACTTTGGAGCTTCCTGGTGCTTTTGTATTTCATTGCAAAGAAAGTAACCGGATATGCTGCAGCCGGCGTAATTACGGTTTTCATGTTCTTCTGCCGAAGCAGCTTTGCAGCCCTTGATAAGATTGTAAACACCCTTGCTGACGGCAGATGGTCTGATTTTTTTAGTAATTCACAGTTTATCGGGTATACGAATCATGAGGACTGGGGGCTCTGGAATTACAACGTATTTTTAAATCAGAGGCATCTTGGCTTCGGGCTTTTAATTGCGGCAATCGCAATTATGTATTTCATAGACCGTCTTGAATGGCTTGATGATATAGAAGTAAACGGTGAGGGACGACTCTCACGTTTGAAATCCGGATGTATGATAGTCGGCAAACATATTGTAGCATCAAAAGATGCCTGGACAATTTCCCCCAGCTGGAAAACGGCAGCAGTAGTTGGTCTTATGCTTGGGGCATTGTCATTCTGGAATGGGGCAGTAGTAGTGGCAACACTTCTGATTCTGTTTGGTTTTGCGGTTTGGTCTAACCATAAGCTTGATTATGCCGTGACAGCAGTGATAACTTTGATTCTGACATTTATTCAGACAAATTTCTTTATGGATAAGAGCGTCGGGCAGAGTATAGGCGTGACTTACCAGTTTGGATTTTTGGCTGATGAACTGACAATGCCTGGTGTTATCACATACCTTATAAAACTTGCCGGTATTTATTTTATCGGGGTTGTAGTTCTGATGCTGGTCTTAAGACCGAGCTTTAAGGCTATGATTTTTTCATTCATCCTTCCGGTAATTTTTGCTTTTACTGTATCTATGACACCAGATATTGCGGTCAATCATAAATACATTATTATTGCGACAATCTTTTTGAATATCTTCTTTGCGTATGCAATTGTAAGACTTTGGAAGGACTGGCACGGAATATTGACAAAATGCATTGCTGTAATTTTAATTTCTCTGCTTACCGTTACTGGGGCTTATGATTTATTGACCATTTATAATTCCGATAAGAACGCTGTTGGTATTGACCTTGACAGTAAGCTGACAGGATGGCTGAAAGACAATATAAAAGAGACTGACCTGGTGCTGACAGGTGAAGATTCAATGAGTGAGACCACCTTTGCTGGGATTATGCTCTACAACGGCTGGCCATATTATGCCTGGTCTGCCGGATATGATACTGAAACAAGAGCCCATAATGCGATTACAATTTATGGTTCTGATAATAAAGAAGAAATTGAGAACCTTGTAAAATGTGAGGGTATTACATATATTGTTTATACTGATGGTATGACTTATGAAGATAATCCGTGTAGTGATAAGGTTATCAAACAGCTTTACGACTGCGTATTTGAGGACGGAAGCGTAAGGATATACAAAACAGTCTAAAAAAAATAAAAAAACAATGGTAAAAACGTTATTTTTTTAAAATATTTAGCATATTGTATATGTCTGAGAAATCAGATGATAATATATGCATCTATGAGCCCTCCTAAGAATCAGCCCCGCACCAGGTTTTGCTTGGCGTGGGGCTGATTTGATGTTTGGTTTTTCGCAAAAAATTGCGTTTTTTTTAAAAAATTCGGCATAATAGAAATAGAAAAATACAAAAGGAGAGCAAAAAAAATGTCAAACAAAATTTCAAAAAAAGCAACATCTGCCACGATTACAAAAGAGGAGTTTATAAAAGTCATACTGATTTTTGCAGCATGCGTACTTGCCGCGGTCAGCCTGCCGTACATGATGCTGGGAAAAAATGATGGTACAATATTCCTGCAGTGGGAGATATATTTATTACTTATGACGGTAATGTCAATACCTTTATCGCAGGTATTATTTAATCAATGCCAAAGCCTGCTGCCTTTCGGAAAAACGCTTGGCATCGTGCTTCCTGGGTTTGTGATGTGGGTGCTTGGTGTAGTTTTTAAGGTTCCGTTTACAAATATGACCGGAATCGGTGTTCTTATTGCATACGCCGTTTTTAATGTTGCGATATACAAAGCAACAAATAAAGGGCAGAAGATATGCTTTAAAATGGTCACTGATGGGCTTAAAAAGTATGCAAAATATGAAATCATCTTTTATATCATCTTCTTATTTTGGGTATATCTGATTGGTTTTAACCCGTCAGCTTATGGAACAGAAAAGTTTATGGACTATGGCTTTTTGCAGAAAATGCTGGTTTCGTCAAAACTTCCTCCCGATGATGTATGGTTTGCCGGAAAGCCTATCAATTACTATTACGGCGGACAGTATTATGCAGCATTTATTGCAAAAACAATGATTGGCGGTATCTCAAAAGCAGAATATTCGTATAATATGATGCGTGCCGTGATTCCAGCCCTTATGTTTATGGGTGTGTTTGCATTAGTTGAACAGATGCTTACAGATAGAAAGGCAATGATACCGGCAACGGCAGCATCATGTAATGCATATAGTAATAAGAGGAATTATAAAATCAATTTCTTTGCTGCTTTATCAGCTTGTGTGGCAGTTTTTGCGGGTAATGCTCATTATATCATATACGGAATCATAAAGCCTTTGTTTAATGTAAGCGGGGAGCCGTCCGGATATTGGTTCCCGGATGCAACAAGATATATCGGTTATAACCCGGAAGTAAAAAACGACCAGACGATACATGAATTTCCATGTTATTCATTCGTTCTTGGTGACCTCCATGCTCATATGATAAATATTATGTTTGTGGTGCTTGTTATCGCATTACTGTACAGCTTTCTGAAACTGAGAAAAGAAAGCAGTGTTACAGTAAAAACGTTATGGAAATTCCCTCAACTGTTTGTAATTGGTATTGTGTGGGGGTTGTTTAACTGGACTAACTATTGGGATTTTATTATATATATTGTAGTAATCGCATTAACTATTTTCGCATCCAATATCATTTCAGAAGAGAAGTGGAAAAAGATAATAGTATATTCCGCTTTACAGACCGTTATGGTCGTAGTGGTTGGGGTGATTGCCGTAATGCCTTTCACAATGAATTTCCAGAGTGTATTTAAAGGAGTAGGCATCGCAGAACATCATTCAGCATTTTATCAGCTATGTATCCTTTGGGGTATTCCGGTATTTATGGTAATTGTTTTTTCCTGTGTCTTTATTGCGAAGATAGTTTCAGACAGCAAGAAAGAAGGGTTTAAGACAGCACGGTGTGAAATCCTGCCGGCAAATATATTTGCTTTTATATTAGGATGCAGCGCAATAGGGCTTGTCATCATTCCTGAACTGGTATATGTAATTGATATTTATGAAGCAACACATGCCAGGGCAAATACAATGTTTAAGCTTACATATCAGTCATTTATAATGTTTAGTGTTTGCTGCGGATATATGCTCTATGTATTATCAGAAAATAAGAAAAAAGCAGTTAAAGTAATTACATGGATACTTGTTTCATTAAATATCCTGATGTTTGGTTACTTCTTCAATGCCGCGAATTCCTGGTTCGGAACATGGACGGATGCTTCAACACGAAAGGGCACCAGTGCATTGGTTTATCTTGACGAAGAGGATTTTTCCAAAGAAAAAGAAGCCCTGCTGTGGCTGAAGGAATATTCAGAGAATAATGAAATAGACGGAGCTATTGCAGAAGCACCAGGAGATAGTTATACTGCATATGAAAGAGCATCAGTTATTTCAGGTATGTCAACACCTGCCGGATGGAAGGTTCATGAATGGTTATGGCGAGACAGCCTTGACGGTATCTCAGCAAGAATCAGTGATATTGATTATCTTTACAGCACGTCAACTGATACAGAAGAAGTAAAAAAGATTATAAAAAAATACGATATAAAGTATATCTTCTTCGGAACCAGAGAACTTGAAAAATATGGAACAGCAGTAAAAGAAGACGTAAAAAAACTTGGTGATGTAATTTATGAAGATGACGGAGCTTTTATTGTGAAAATTAAATAGGCATGCAGCCGGGAGATTTCCTCCCGGCTGTTTTTCTTTCTAACCGTTAGAAAAATCCGCAAAATAGGAACAGTGTTGAAAAATTTCTGCATATTGTAATAAACACACAAAAAAAAGGAGGTCAAAAAAATGCCAAAAGAAAAAGAGAAAGCAGGCGATACCCCAGAAGAACTTAATATGCTTTTCAGAAAAAACCGTATTTACATGCTGGATTTCGAACACCGGACAAGAAAAATGTACGCGTATGCCTATGCAGCAGCCGCGTCAGAAGGCGATATCAAAAGAGTGGAAGAGAGGCTGATAGAGCTGCAGCTAAGAAAAGACATAGAAGAATGCCAGGAAAAAGGGCTTGATGAAAAACTTAAAATCATGCAGGGATTGTATGATATGTGGTTCTGAGGCACAAAAAAAAGACATGTGTAAGTGAGACATATGTCTTTTTATATACCGACAAAAGAAAGAGTGTGTGATTGACCGACTGGAAACCAGAGGTAACCGCGGCTTCTTCGCGAGGCCAAATTCGCCTCGCAGGACTAACACTATACCTCTATCCCCTGTTACGGGGATTACCTTTAAAAAATATACTATGCAACAATTTTTGCTGTTGCTGACACCTCCCCGTTTTTCTATCGGGTACACGGCCTTAAACATTTTACACATACAAGGTCTTTTGCATGCAACACCATATGCTTTTAGTTTTATGCTGGAATATACCAGGCACAAGATTTTTTTATCTTGTCACATATATAATATGCTGAAAAAATATAGTTTTTGACGAAAAAAGAAAAAAATATTTTTTTGTTCTCTGCGCTTATATCCGACGGAAAACTAAATACGCAAATCTACGCGATGCATAAGATTGATAACTCGCCGGCTTTGCCGGACTCGTTACCAGGCCGATATGCTGAAACTGCTTAAAGCAGGCTGTGAAAGAAAAGAAACGGAATCCTCCTTTTCTGAAATTTTTGTAACAAATTTGTAATGTTGCCTGCTTTAAGCTTTCCTGTCCTCCTTTCTTAATAAATTCCCAATAACAATATGCAAGAAAAAACCGCAGATAAAAAATCCGCGGTTATATTTTCACGCTAAGGAGCGCGCATGTTATTCTGTTTTTCATAAAACAGACAGAAAAGTTTAGTATAAAATTTCCGGAATCTTTACCCCTAAATCTTCAAGAAAATCATTATATTAAGCCTTTCTTATTATTTTTTTTATTTTTTTTGTTTAATTCAAGTTTTTATAAGTAATTAAGTAATATTGAAAAATAAACATTACTAAATAAATCCTGAATTAAATACCATCCCACAGCGTCTGCGTGGGTTTGGCGAAAATTTCATTCGCAATCTCCTTTCTTAATTATTAGATACAAATATAGTATGCCAGAAAAAAATACGAATAAAAAACGAAAAACAAAAAAAATAAGAAAAGAAAAAGCAGCGGCGCAGCCGCTGCAAAAAAACTCAAATAAGGTCTGCGAGACAAGGGATTGCCGTAATCGCAGCCAATGCGACAAACATTAATGCGAGGCTGACAATGCCAAAATGTTCTTCGCGGTCATCATCGTAATAATCATCGCTGTCATCAACGTCAAGATATTCTAAGATATCCGCGTTGTCGTCCAATAAATTCATTTTGTTCAGCATCTTGTCCAGAAACAGTCTGTTGAAGTCTGTTCTTCTGTCAAGTTCTTCAAGCTCCTCCTTGATTATAGAAAAACCTTCTTTAATACTTTCAATAAAGTTTGTCATATGAAATTCCCCTTTCGTTTATAAGTTTTTTTGTGACAATAACAATATGCCGGATTTTTTAACAATAAAAAAAGAAGCCGACAAAAATGCCGGCTAAACTTTTCTGAATGAGAGTGGCTGCATGCAATCATCATCCTAAAAGGATGATGATTGCAGACATTGCTGCCCATAATGCAGTGGCCGCAACTGCGGCTTTCAGCATCGTAACTACGCCAAGAGGGGAAGAACTACATTCCTCCTCCTCTTCTTCTGGGTCAGGGTCATTCAGCATGACCTTCCGGAGAAGCCATTTGCTTACGTCGGTACGACGATTCAGCTCCTCCAGCTCTTCTGTTACTACCATACGCAGACAATGTGCCTGCCAAAAAATTTTTCTCATCCTTTTCCCCTTTCTTTTTTGATGTTAAAACATCAAAAATTAAAAAATTTTTAAGCACAAATAATATGCTGGAATTTTTGCTGCATAAAATCGCAAGGCCAAAAAGGGCTAAGGCGTCAGCTTGTCAGACTCACAATAGTAAAAAGCCGCAAAATTGTATCTAAAAAAATACAATGTGTTGTTTTTTATGGACTCTTTTTTCTAGCATATTAAATCTGTAAATAAGTTTTGCTCTTAATTTTTGAGCATTACAAAAATAAAAAAACAAAGAAAAGGAGAACTAAAATGAACATTAAAGAAGCAAAAAATGAGGTTATGAAAGCAGTTAAAATTTATCTTGAGAAGGATGAACACGGTGAGTACAGAGTGCCTGTAGTGCGCCAGCGTCCACTGTTTCTGCAGGGTGCACCAGGTCTTGGTAAGACAGCTATTATGGAGCAGGTTGCATCAGAACTTGATATTGCTCTGGTATCTTATTCCATGACACATCACACCCGTCAGAGTGCAATCGGCCTTCCATTTCTGAAAGAAGTAACTTATGGTGGAAAAACTTACACTAAGTCCGAGTACACTATGAGTGAAATCATTGCATCTGTATATGATGTAATTGAGAAAACAGGAAAGAAAGAAGGAATTCTGTTCCTTGATGAGATTAACTGCGTATCAGAGACTCTTGCGCCGGCAATGCTGCTTTTCCTGCAGTATAAGAGATTCGGAAATCTGTCTGTCCCTGAAGGCTGGGTAGTAGTTACAGCAGGTAACCCGCCGCAGTACAATAAATCTGTTAAGGATTTTGACGTGGCTACTCAGGATAGATTAAAGATGGTTGAGATTGAACCGGAACTGAAATGTTGGAAAGAATATGCATACAATGCAGGAATTCATCCGGCGATTACAGCATTTCTTGAAACAAATAATAAGTACTTCTACGACATCAAATCCACAGTAAATGGTAAAGAATATATTACCGCCCGTGGATGGGAAGATTTAAGCACTGAGATTCAGGCTTACGAAAGAAACAACTTCCCTGTTAATGAAGACCTTATTATGCAGTACATTACCAATAAGGAATGTGCTCGTAAATTTGCTGTCTACTATGACCTGTTTAAGAAGTATCGTGTTGATTACGCAATCACTGATATTCTTGCAGGAAGCATCAGTGAAGGAGCCGTAAACAAGGCTGCGAAAGCGCAGTTTGACGAGCGCCTGTCCATCATCTCCATGATTATGGAGGCCATCGGTACATCCGCCAAGGTTGTAACAACCGATGATGCGGCAATGCGTGAGGTTGTAACAAATCTCCGTAGACTTAAAAAAGCTGTCGGAAGCTCCGATGCCATTTATCAGATGCTGCAGGGCAGAATTGATGAGGTAAAGGACAAGATGGAAAAGGAGAAACAGGCAAACGCGCTGTCAGGCCAGAAAAAAGCCGTATACAATACAGAAATCAGAATGTACGAGAAGTACAAAAAAGAGATTGATGAAAAAGGTGTATTCGGCAGCGGCAATGCCGAGCAGTTTGCGGTTGTTAGAGCTGCATTCCAGGCAGACGTTAAATCACATACTGCACGTCAGAATAAAACTGATAAGCAGATGGATAATGCGTTTACATTCATTTCCAAAGCATGGGGTGATGATAACCAGGAGATGACCCTGTTCGTTGCTGAACTTACAGTTAATAGAAATATTGCTGAATTTATCGCGACAAATAAGAACAAGAGTTACTTCCAGCACAACAGCTCTATGCTGGTTTACGACCAGGACAAGAATCTTAAAGAAGAGATTCAGGACGTCCTTGCGTCTGCATAACTTGCTTTTTTTGTTAACCCGGGATTTTTTATCCCGGGCTTTTTTGTTGTCTTAAAAATCCCGCATATTAAAGAATGAAACAAAAAAGTATCAAACAAGAAAGGAAGTAAAAAAAATGAATAACGCAATTATTACAAACTCAACAAACCCGGAGCTCGGAAAGTATCAGCAGCTTGCTGAAAAATGCATGAAACTTGTAAAAAACAAGCTGTATTTTAAGCATAAGGCTTTAAGCCCTGCTATTTACAGAATGCCGATTAACTACGTCGACCCGGGAATCGGAATCTTCGGAACTGATGCAAATCAGGTCTATGCAGACCCGATGGATGTGATTTCAAGGTATAAAAATTCGCCTGAAAGATTAATCCGTTCATACCTGCATATGCTGTTTCACTGCATTTATCTGCATCCATTCCAGACGCAGCTGAATATTGACAATGGCGTATGGAATATCGCATTAGATATCTGCTGTGAAAATGCAGTAATGCGATTAAATCCGGAAGCAATTGACGGTGACGTAGAACGTCAGCAGATTATTGCCGGTATTAAAGGCAAAGTCAAAATGTTTATTCCTGAGTTGGTTTATAATGAATTGATGCAGAACCAGAGTAATTATAATTTCTTTGATTTAACTGCATTATTTCACATGGATGACCACGTATGGCTGAATCCCCCGCAGAGCGGAAAAGGTAACAGCAACGATGAGGACGATGACGACAACCCTTACCAGAATCCAAACGCGCAGAGTCAGCAGGGTAACGGAGATGATGACCAGAACCAGCAGAATCAGCAGGGCGATGGCAACGGTAATGGCGAAGACGGCCAGGATGAAAACCAGCAGGGCGGAGATGGAAACGGTAATAATAACAATAAAAACCGAAATAACCAGAACCGACAGAATCAGCAGAACAGCCAGGGAAACAATAATCAGGATAAGAGGAAAGAGTGGAGCGATGTCTCAAGGCAGGTTGCCGCAGACATGTCTTCTTTCAATAAAGGCGATGGAGCCGGTGACCTGATGCAGGAGATTGATTTTCTGACAGAAGATAAGATGGAATATGACGAATTCCTTCGTGCTTTTTCTGTAACTGAAGAAGTTATGAAAATAAACGAGGATGAATTTGATTATATGTCTTATGTGTACGGCTTGACTGGCCTGCCTGATTCAACTGGACAGAAGACTATCGATAAACAGGTTCTTCTGATTGAGCCGCTGGAATATAAAGAAGACAAAGTTATTAAAGACTTTGTTATCGCCATTGACACATCAGGTTCCTGTTCCGGAGAACTTGTTAAAAGGTTCCTGAATAAAACTTATTCTATCCTGAAAGAGACAGAGAGTTTTTCTTCAAGGGTAAATATCCATATCGTTCAGTGTGATGCACGTATCCAGAATGATACTAAAATCACAAATATGGAAGAGATGGAAGACTTCATGAAGAATATGAAGCTGTATGGCTTTGGCGGTACCGACTTCAGACCTGTATTTGAGTATGTTGATACCCTTATCAAAAATAAGGAGTTTGACAATCTCTGCGGTCTTATCTATTTTACAGATGGATATGGTACATACCCAGCTATGCCTACACCATATAAGACAGCGTTTGCATTCCTGGAGGATTACGACCATAAGGCTGTTCCACCGTGGGCAATGTCTGTATACTGGAAGGATGATGAGCTTGTAACCTCAGAAGACTAATTATTCACTAAATATGAAGGCCGGCAATTAAATTTGCCGGTTTTTTCTTTTTTGCTGAAAATTTTGCATATTAAATACGAACAAAAACAATGAAAGGAGAGAAGACTATGGATAGAGAAACGGCAAAAAATATAATTTCTTCAAGTCTTCCGCAGTATTTAGCACAGAAAGGGATAAATTTAGGAAGACCTTTCCTGTGTTTAAATCCAGAACACGTAGACCATTCACCAAGCATGAGCTATGACAGACGGCGAAACCGCTGCCATTGCTTTAGCTGTGGTATAGATGCTGATATTTTTGATATTATTCAGTGGGATTACAATACATCAGGTTTTTCAGAGGCATTTGACATTGCCTGCGACCTTTTTGGCCTTGACATTGAAAAAAGAGAGCGAAAAGAAAAACCAAAAATCAAGCCTGCAAAAGAAATAAGATATACTAAAAATGCAGATGTGAAAAGAGCAGAACCTGAGGTATGTGATAAGGTGTATAACACATTAAAAAAATTATCACCACTTACTGAAAAAGACAAAAAATATCTGTCTGAAATCAGAGGGTTATCAGAGAAGAGGATAAAAAAGGACTATTTCAGGCTTATCATTGATGACAATGAACGCCAGAAGATGACTGATAAGATTGAAAAGCTTACTGGCTATTCAAAAGATGTTATCAAATATGTCCCAGGCTTCTTTGTACGAAAGGATACTGGTAAACTTGATTACTGCAATGAAGCAGGCATTGGTATTTTAATACGTAATGCTGAAGGTCTTGCAACCGCTGTTCAAATCAGGCGGGATACGGCAGAAAAAAAGAAGAGATATTGCTGGTTCACTTCTATTTTTGCAGTTGACAGCCCGGCTTGTGACGGCGGCAGCACTCCAGGAGCGCAAAAAGATATCATGATTCCTGATAACCCTAAAAAATGTCTTTGTATTACTGAAGGACGTTTTAAGTCAGAAATGCTGGCTGCAAATGGGAATATGGTGATATCTATTCAGGGGGTATCGTCCTGGAAAGGTATTGATGAAATTATCCTTAAAATGAGAGAGGAGCATAACATCGAAAGTATTTTTATGATGTTTGATTCCGATATCATGGGAAACCGTCAGGTATTCAATTCAATATCCGCCATGACAATAATGCTTGCCAATAAAATCCCGGATTTAAAAATCAGATTTGCTGTCTGGGGAATTAAATATGGCAAAGGCGTTGATGATTGTGTTCTTGCCGGAAATATAAAGCATGTGAAATATGTTGACGCAGCACAATTTATATCTGTATGTAACAATACATTTGATATGCTGTTAAAAAAATACAATGTGGCATCGTTTAAAAAAATAAAGAGCGAAGACAGAAAAGAATTCTCAAAAATTCTTCAAAAAGAAAATGAGAGAGCATTGTTAAGCAGCAAGGCAAAATCAAACCCAAAAGAAGCAGCGTAGTTTCAAGCAGAAGGCGAAGCCTTCTGCTTTTTGGATATTTTGCATATTAAAAAAGTACTTGGCTGTGCACAGAGCAGCTTAAAAGAATCTATGGAGTCTCCGTTAAGATGATAACGATGCGGCAACCCGCATGATACCGTACTATCCATATCTGGTATAAGGATTATGTTATACACTATTGCTTTGGAAGTTCAATTTGAACGGCAAGACAAGCATCCAGCGGCAATTCTTGGGAAGCTAAAAGCTTCCTTTTTTTCTTTTTGCAAATTCCTGCATATTAAAAGCGAATCCAAAAAACAGCCATCAAGAAAGGAGCAAAAAAATATGACAAAGATGTCAGAATACAAAGTTGTATTTGTTGTATATGCAACCATACATGATATTGACAACACGGGATGCATCGTGTATAGTGGAACAACACATGCATATGGTGGATATTCATTGAATAACGCCAAAGTTTCTTTGGCAATCTGCGCAAGGTCTCCAAGAGATGCTTATAATCATGGCTTACAGATGATTGAAGAGGGAAATGTCAATTTCGGTAAAGCCAATGTAGAGACATGGGGATTGGAATATGTAACAGACGGAAACCGTTCCTGGTCTTCTAGCGACCTTAGGTAAGTTCTCAGTAATTTAAGAAAGGAGCCAAAAGATATGGCAAAAAAAATGACAAAAGAGTTGTACGAAAAACTTAGTATGGCAGGAAAAGTACTTTGTGAATATTGCGAAAACGATGAATGCTCATGCTGTCAGGTAACACGCCTGATGGATGATGCATATGCTGAAGCAGTAGAGGAGGGGATTGTAGATGATGCCTGAAAAATACGAAGTTGCTTTTGTAGTGTATGCTGATATTCCGGAAAAGGACTCCAGTATTGGAGATTTGGAATGCAATGGAACACTGAAGAGCTACAACTGCTATTCTTTAAGGGATGCAAGAATGTATTTCACAATTTCTGCTGAAACGCCAGAAGAGGCATACAAAAAAGGGATTGAAAAAATGCAGTCCGGAAATGCTGATTTCGGGGAAGCAGTGGTGGAAGACTGGTACTTGGAGCACGTTTCCTATGGCGACAAATACTGGTACAAGGAAGACCTTGCACTTTGATTGCTTGACTTGCAGGCGGCAAATTTGCCGTCTGTTTTTTTTTGCAAAAAAAACCGATAAAAAATTCTTTTTTCTGGAAAATTAAGCATATTGTATATGTAACTAAAAAAAGCTTCGGAAAGAAGGAGAAAAAATGGTAAAAAAGAAAATCTTGCCATGGCTTTCTGTATCAGCATTAATTTTTGCATTGTCGGTCAATGCCGCTGAAAATAATACTTTTATGGCAAATACGCCTGATATGTATACAGCTGAAAAATATATAGAAAAACGAGAGAAAAAATATGAGGTAATGTCGGTAACATCAGCGTGCGTAATTGCGGCAGGAATGTATGCTAAATACAGAACCAGAAAAACAGATTTTTGCTAAATATTTAACAGGAGGAAAAAATAATGAAAAAAAATAACAAGCTGCTTGCCTTTATCTGTGCAGCAGCAACAGCGGCATCAGGACTTACACTTAGTATGCCATATAATGTATTTGCAGATGCAACAAAGGTAGTTTCTATTGGTAATGACCTGACAGATGCCCAGAAGAAAACAATGCTTAAATATTTTGGCATTGAAGGTGACCAGAGCGTTCAGCGAATAAACGTAACTAACAAAGATGAAATTTCTCATCTTTCCAGTTATATTCCACTTGAACAGATTGGCACAAGAACAGTAAGCTGCGCTTACATCAAACCAACTGAATCTGGCGGAATCAGGGTAAGAACGGCAAACCTGCAGTATGTAACTGCAAATATGATTGCTTCTACTCTCGCAGACCTTGGCATTAAGAATTGCGAAGTTGTATCTGCCTGCCCGTTCCAGGTGTCTGGAACCGGTGCATTGACCGGAATCATCATGGCGTATGAAACAGCAACCGGTGAAACAATTGACCAGGCAAAAAAAGATATTGCAACCCAGGAAGTTGTTGTGACAAAAGACCTGGCAAAAGATATCGGAAATGTTCAGGCTGAATATGTTATAAATCAGGCAAAGGTTGATGCTATTAATGGCGATATGAAGGACAAGGAGCAGATTCAGGAGAATGTCACTAATATTGTTAACAATAACAATATCAACATTTCAAATGACCAGATTGAAAACATTACAAATCTGACCCAGAATATCGTAAATGAAAATTACGATAATTCATACACAAAAAATATCACTGAAATCAATAACAACATCAAGCAGGAGATTGATGCATCAGATGACATTGATATTGACGTAGATATTGAAGACACCAATGCAGACGATGACGAGGAGCTGGTTCCGGATGACAGCATTACAGAAAATCTTGACGACAGCCTGCTCGGTGATAATGTAATTGCTTCTTCAACTGATGATGCTTCCTTGATTGTTGATACCGCAGAAAGCAGCGAAAGCACTGAAGAAGACACCGAAAGTGAAGTTGGAACTGTGGAGGATACAGGCGAGACAGATGGCGATACAAGTGATGATACTGATATTGCTGATAACGCAGACACCACAGATATCGAAAATGACGAAAGCGAAACGGCACCGAATGGTGACGTGTCAGAGCCGGAAGAAACTGGCGATAATGAAGATGATGAAAGCACCGAAAGTGAAACTTCAGAAGGCAGCAAAACAACAGATACTGATGCAAATACAGATACTGACGAGGACTCTGATACAGAAACCGAAACAGACACAGATGCTGAAGCTGATGGAGACGCATCCGACGATGCTGAAAAGACCTGCGATAGCGTTGAGGACGGAAAAGACCTTGATGATATCGTGATTCCAGAAGATGGCTTATCATATTTTGGATACGATATAAACGCCATCAAAGATGCTTCTGATGAAAATACAGCTAAAAGATTTTTACAGCTTGAAAACAATATGAAAGAGGCATTTCCGTTCTCATTAGGCAATTATGCAGATTGTCTGCTGAACCAGGGGAAATTGTTAGACAGTGAGACAGGAGAGCCGTTAGAAAATGTAGATGAATCAAAGCTGATGTCTCATATCACGAAGTATATTCTCGCTACATATGAAAATTACATCCTGACACGTCCGACGGAAAGTCTGCAGAGCGAATTTGACGATACTATCAAATCTGAAATTGATGAGGGCTCCATCCAGCCTGAAGACGAAGAGAAGGTAAGGGAGATTATTTCACATGCGAGAACACCTATCGCAAAGCCAGCAGAGGCTACTGATAACTCTGCATCTGATGAGACAGCGACAGATGATGAAGCCGTATCACTTGAGGATATACTTGGCTAAAAATATATTAAAAAGAAGCGAAAAAATTTCGCTTCTTTTTTTTTCGTAAAAAAAGCACAAAAATAAAAAATTTCTGCATATTGTCTGTATGAAATATTTGTAGAAACGGAGTAACAGTAAGAATAACCATGACCAGAGAAGAAGCAGGCAAAAGAGGGCGTGAGATAGCGGCAAGAGCAAGAGCTCAGAAGCGCGAATATTATACAGATGGAAATACGGTAAGACATGTAAAACCTCAAAGCAGAGTCGCCAATCCATATATAAGTAAAGATAGAAATAAAGATAAATATAACAGCAGAAGCGAAATGCGACAGCCAGAAAGGAACACATCTGCGAGAAAACGCATTGATTTCCAGATAGAAAAACATCGTATAGAGGAAAGAAAAAAGCAGCAAAAAATAGAACAACAAAGACAGCAAAAAGAAAGACGGAGAGAGAAGCAGCAGGCAAAAGAGCAGACTTTTATCGATAGAGAACGGCAACAGAAGGCGAACAGAAAGCGTACTTCAGCGGCTACAATAAGCAGGAACAGACAGAACGCTACACAGATGCAGCGTGGCTTCGTAGTGTTTCTTATGATTGCGTCAATCGCCGTATTGTTTTCATGCATTCATTACCTGCAGCTGAAATCAGAGCTGACTTACAAAATGCAGACAGTAGCCAACCTGGAATCCGAGCTTGAGGAGCTGAGAAATTATAATGACGCTTATGAGAACGAAGTACTTAACAGTGTAGACCTTGAAGAGATAAAGCAGAAAGCCATAGGCAAGCTTGGGATGAAGTATCCGGATGCGGAGCACGTGCAAGAGTATGACGCTAACAGTAAGGGATATATGAGACAATACCAGATTGTAGGAGAAGAAAAATAAATGTATAGGTATAGTAAGACATAGTTTGGAAAAGACGGCAGATGATTCTGCCGTCTTTTTGTTGTTTCGGTAAAATGCATATGTATATAGGTCATATTTATGTTTTGGATAGTGAAGGGGTATGATGTGAATAAATATATGGAGAAAAGCCAAGAATTATTTTTGGTAATCTTGCTTTACCAGAAGAAGATTTTGGGATTAAGTTTTCCAAATAAACAAAAAAATAAAAATTTTATTAGGACTTAAAAAAGTAAGAGTTTTACTTCTATGTTTTGTTTTATAGATTTAATCCCTTTCGCTCTTTTTTTATTATACCTGTTAAAATTATCTTATCTATTATAACCTTTGCTTTTTTATTCTTTGGTCTGACTCTGTTTTGATGGTTATGGCCTTTTGACTTTGTGTGTGCTGATTTTGTTGTTTTGCCCTGTGTTTAACTGGTTTGCCCATTTTGTCCATTATGTTCGGCTTTGTGTGGTCTGATTTTGCCACTTTGCCTTGTGGTTGGCTTAATTCTGTAGTTTTGGCCTTGTATGGTCTGGTGTTACTGTTTTGCCTTGATGCAGTCTAATGTTGTGGCTTTATTGTCTGGTATGGTCTGAATTTGCCTGTGATTCTGTCTGCTTAGCCTTATTCTTACTGAAAATCCTTATCTTTGGTGTATCCATTTTTATCTTTTCTTATACCTTTTACCCCATTTTACCACTTTTTACACCCTTTTCATACCTTTTTATACCTTTTAACACCTTTTCATACCCCTTTTTCTCTTTTTTCTTCTACGGTCGGATGTATGCTCCCTGTCTGCCGTTTTGAAGGAAGCGGGAAAAGTGGGCGAAAAAATATGTGTATGCCTGCGGCGGGGTGAGTGTGTATCTTTTTGCCGTGTTGTTGTGGTCTCGCTGGTGGCTTGGCTTTGCTGCGTTGTATACTTAATTCTGCTGCCCGCAAAATGTGGGTATGCGTGTGGGGTGGAAGAGCAGTAGTGGTTGGTGGTAATTTGTCCTATTTCTGCTTGCTGTCGGCAAATTTGCGGGGTTGGAGAGTAGTGACTGGGCCGTTGGAAGTACTGCTGCCGGCTGGAAATGTGGTTTCGGGTGTATATATAGTGTATGCACTTTTTGAACATAAAAAATGGATATTTAGCGTATATATAGTGTATGCATTTTTTTACTTTCTGCCCGCTGGTCTGCCCGCTGAAGTTTGTGTGTGGCGGAAAAATGTACACATATAAACATATGCATCTCTGCTGCCGGCATCCTGCCGGCAGCTTTTTTGTGTATACGTTAAGCTATGCATATCACTTCAAATTTTGAATACGTAAACATATGCATTTTGTTCTTTTTTTGTGTATGTAAACATATACATTTTGTTTTCTTTTTTGTACATATAAACATACATACTTCTCCTGCTGCCCGCATGGCCGCCCGCAGAAAAAATATGCAAATAAACCTGCACAAAACTTTCTGAAATCCGCACACCTAAACCAGCCGCTACACTTTTTTAAAATACATATATAAACATATGCACGCATAATGCCAGCTTTGTTTGCGGTATGTAACTTTACATATACATTTTTTTCTTTTTTGTGTATACATAAAGATATGCACAAAAGAACCATCACTTTTTGTGTTTGTAAAGATGTACAAAAAAAAGAGGAAAAAATAAGCATATAAAACATACACACTTTTCGCCCTTTCTCCCGCCTTTTCTTTCCCGCCCTGCCGCCTTCGGCGGCAGGGCTCGCCTCTCGGTAAAGTTCCACCCGGGAAACCACCCCGCCCCCTGGGGCGCCCATTTCTTTTTCTCCCTTATCTTTTCTCGCGTAGTATACATATCTTTCTTCCCTACTTCATCCCATTCCGTCCCTCTGCCTTTCATTCCGCTGCCCGTTCGCTCCTGGGAAGCCATCTCACCCCCGTGGATTCTTTTGCCGATATTTTTTTCATTTTTGCTGCTGCCGGGAAGTGGCTGGATGGAATGGGAAAGATTGGCGGCGGAATAGAAAAAATGAATGGTCGGCGAGCGGTTGGATAATGAGGAAAGAGATTGGAGTAAGGAGGGTAAAAAAGTAAAACAAAAAGAAAGACAAAAAAGAAAAGGAGAAGCAAAGATAAAAACTAAGAAGAAAAACAAAGAGAAAAAATAAAGAAGGCAAAGATAAAAGTAAAACAAAAATAAAAATAAAAAACAAAGAAACAAAGATAAGAGCAAAAATAAAAAGAAAGAAAAAGCAAAAAGAAAGAGCAAAGAAAAAACAAGAATAAAAAATCAGAAGAAAAATAAATAGAAAAAAGCAAAAAGAAAAAAGCAAAAATAAAAGCAAAAAGAAAAAAAGAAAAAACAAAAATAAGAACAAAAGTAAAAAGAAAAATGAAGGCGTCGCGGCGAAGCCGCGGCGCCAGGGAGATGAGAAAGGATAGAGAAAAGAGAGAAGCAGAAAAAAATAAAAAAAGAAAGAAAAAAAAAGAAACGCGGGCTCCTCGCCCGCACCATCGGCAGCCTTGCAGGCTGCACCCGCGCGCGAAACTACGTTTCGCGTTTGGCCTGCGGGTTGGAGAAGCGGCAGCAGGACGGAAGAAGTGGAGGGCATTGGGAAAGTGGGGGATGAGATTGGAGTTGGAGGTACGAAAAGATGAAGGCCGGGAGGATGTTGGACTCGATATAGAAAATGGAAAAATGGAAAAAAGAAGATGAGTTGAATGATGCGTAGTGATGTCTGGAAAGATGACGGAGATGCGGCGGGAAGATGTTTTGGAAAAATTTTTATTGGTGGATTTTAGAAGAATGGTGGGGAGCGATACTTGGTGGGAAGATGATGCTTTGTGGATATTAAAAAAGTGGTAGGAAGGGATGTAAGGCGTCGGCCGGCAAAGCCGGGAGGAAGGGAGTTGGCTTATTGAGGATTGTGGGGCCGGTATGGAAAGAATGGTGGCGGGAGGTATTGGCCGGCTGGCGCCGGAATGAAATGAGTTGTCTTGTTGGAGGTTGTAATAGGATTTGCAGCGGGAGGTATTGGCCGGCCAAGCCGGAAACGATGGTTTTGGATGCTGCCAAATACGCACCTCGTGTTTTCGCGTCTGGAAAACCGAAGCTGCAAAAAAGCATTTGGCGATTGACTGGTGGCCACTGTGGCTGGTGAATGGAAATGGAAGATGTTGGCCGGCTGGCGCCGAAAAAGAATGTGCTGACGGTCTGGAAGCGTGGGGTTCTGGGCTGCCAACCGGCCAAGACGGAAACAAAGATGCCGCCTGCTGGAAAATGTGCACTTCGTATTTTCGCGCCTGAAAAATTCGCGCTTGCTTTTTTTTGTTTGCCGGCTGAATTTTATTTTGCTGTTTTCGGCAGCAGGTGCGGAATTCCCTGGAAAGACCAGACATAAGAGATAAAAAAATCAGGAAAAATTTTGCTCCAATGGAGAAAAATCAGGCATACTATATATAAGAAATGAGGAGGATTTCAGGTGGACGATTATTTAAAAACAGATATGACGGAATTTGGGTTAATGTTAAAGAGTATCAATCCGTCCGTAGAATGGATTGCGATTCCGCCGGAGGTAAAATGGGTTGATGCCGGCTGTTCGATGAATCAGCTGAGCGCCCTGAAATATGTTGAAGTGCAGGACGTTTATGTTCTACTTTCCATCATGTATCCGCCTAAGAAGATTGTGATTACTGACAGCTCGCAGTTTTGGAACGTAGAAGTCCTTGTGGCGCTCGGTAGGGAAGGTCTTCATGAGATAGAAATAAGAAATAATAAATATTACACCAGCGAAGATGGCATCGTATACACAAAGGACAAAAAGAAACTGCTTAAATGTCCATCTGAAAGAACGGGACATATCGTAATCCCTGATGGCGTCCAGGAGATTGGGAGACGGGCATTTGCAAATTCCAAAGTTGAATCCATAACGTTTCCTGATTCCCTGCGAAAGATTGGATACGAAGCTTTCGTGCATTGCATCAAGCTTAACCAGATTGATTTTGGGCGTGGAATAAAAGAAATTGGAAAAACTGCGTTTGAGTGGTGTTCGGCGCTGACTGTCCTGAAGCTCCCTCAGCAGATAAAAAAGATATGTGAGTATGCATTTAAAAACTGCATTAACCTGAAAAAAGTGATTCTTAATGATGGCTTAAAGATGATTGACTGCGGTGCGTTTGATACTCATTCCTCAAATATGGAAAGCGTGAAACTACCGAAAAGCCTTAAATATTTCAGGCCTGATAATTTCGACACAGCAAAAAGTATCATCCTTGACGAGATTCCAAAAAGAGTATTTGCAAAACAGCTGGTGGAAGATTGCACTCTTCCAGGCGTGGAAGCATTGAATCGGATGGAAGGTTCTTCAATACATGCTACAAAACTGGAAATTGCCGGCAAGACTGTGTATCTTCCATGTGTAGTTTCAGACAAGAAAGCGATGGCAAACCTCTTAATGCATCCTGAAAGATATGGCGAATCATATGCCCTTGGTGTTGATTCCTTTGCGTGCGATGCTGCCGTGCTGTCATACATGGCTGGATATGAAGAACCAAAAGAGTATATCATGCAAAATGATATCAGGATTGCTGACCGGCTTATAGATGCTGGCCACTATGAAGAAATCATCAAATGCCTTCCGCTATTTAAGGACTGCACCGTCAAGCTCATTGATGCAATGACACAGAATTCAGACAATACGATGCTGAGGGCATATCTCCTGGAGTATATGAAAGAGGATAAAACAGATTTCGATATCTAACATATTTGGCATATTGTATATATCGGCAATAAGCTCGAAATACATATGCCAGCGAAGAACTAGATATTGCAAGGAGGTTTATGCATGGAATGGGGAATAAATAAAGAAGGTTGCAGAAAAAGAGGAGAGCGAGATATGGCTTTGCTCAGACTTGCTGCGATGAGAAAAAGTGATAAATGACTGCGGCTGCAAACCCCGATGCTTACGTCGGGGATAAAGCCGCTTCGGCGATAGCCGAATAGTAAAAACGTGTTTTAAGAATAAATAAAAATACTGTTTACAGATTTAATTCGCATGACGAATGCGAATATTTTTTTTATTTTTTTTTCGCAAAAAAGTGTCCGATTATAAAATTTTTCGGCATATTAAAGCATATTAAATATGTAAGATAAATACAGTAAGGGGCACGGATAAGATATGGTTGAGAAAACAAATAATATTGATGATGCTGAAATTAAATATAAGCAGGCGTTGAAGAACTATCATAAAGAATCAAACCGGCATGTCCTTGTTCTGGAGGCTGATGTCACAGAAGAGCAGAAAAGAATGATTCTACATACATCAAATCTGATACGTATTGCAGGAAACTGCCTTGCTACGGTAATGAAACGTAATTACGAACAGCTTGTAAGAACAAAACGATACAGAAACCTGAAATCATTGTATAAGAAAGCGAAAGATACAGATGACAAGAAGCTGCTTGCTTCTGTTACTGCTCAAATACAGGAGATATAGCTTTTACAAGTCAAACATTAAAAGTATCACCTTAAATGAATGTCTGAGCAATATTATCCAAGGTGCTTTCGCTGGAACGTATATTGAAAAAGTATATATTCCAGGAAGCGTTAAAAAAATCGGTGATGAGGCTTTTAGTACTTGTCATAACCTGAAAGAAATTAATTTCGGCAATGGTGTTCAGCAACTCGGAAATTATGTTTTCAGCTGGAATGAAAAATTGACAAAAATAGAATTACCCCCGAGCCTTCAAGAAGTTGGAGGATATGCCTTTTACAAGTCAAATATTAAAAGTATCACCTTAAATGAAGGTCTGAGTAATATTGTTCAATGCGCTTTCGTTGGAACGCATATTGAAAAATTGTATATTCCAGGAAGCGTTAAACATATCGGTAAAGGCGCCATTTCAGAAAACACAAAAGAGATTATAATGCCTGTTTTTTTAGAAGATATTCTTCAAGGCATACGCCGTACAGAAAAAATCAATCATTTTGACCATACATCTCATATTGTGCGGCTGCAATGCGGAGATAAGTATGCATATCTTCCAAGATATGTTGATATCTCAAAGTTTGCAGACTTAACAAAAACTGTAACAGATTTTTTTACTGATTTTTGCGAAGAGCGTCCTGAATTATGGAAATATGCAGAGGACACAATCGATAAAGAAGACCTTGCCATATTAGAGTACTATGACTTTAACGCAAAAGAGGCAAAAGAATACTTAAAAAGAAACGCAAAAATATTTGCCCTGAGGCTGATACAGAATAAAGATGAAGAGCGTCTGGCCAAATTACTGAAAATGAATATCGCGTCAAATCAGCTGTTAAAGCTGCTTCTTGAAGAGGCAGGAGAGACGATGCCAACCGCGCGAGCGTATATTCTGGAAATGCTTGGAAATACAAAAACAAACAAATCTTTTTCTATCTAAATGTAATACCGGTGCAGAACGCGCCGGTATTTTTTTGCTGTTATGCTGACGAGTTGCCGAAAAAGGCAAAAACCTCTTTTTAAGTATTTTATTAAAAAAGTGTTACATTTTTTTTAAAATTCAGCATACTATATGTGTTGCAGAAAAAACAAAGAAAAAAAATACACAAAAAGAGGTAATAAAAAATGATAACAATGCACAAAAAAATATTAACAATATCACTTGCCCTGGCGATGAGTATCTCCCCGGCGGCAAGCGTGTATGCAGACAGGGAAGACGATTTAAGACAGGAACAGGCCTGGACGGCAGAGCAGCTTGATGCCGCATATGCACAGATTGATAATATGTATGCAAGGAAACAGCAGCTGGTAGCTGAAATTAATTCACTTGATGCTGACCTGGTAAACGTAATGGTGTCTATACAGACGCTTGAAAATGATATCGCAGCCAAGGAGTCCGACATCAACGTAACAAAAGGAAACATAAAAAAAGCTGAAAAAGGACAGAAAAAACAGTATGCCGCAATGAAAAAGCGTATTCAGTATCTTTATGAAAACGGCGGTGATGCGGCGTGGTTCCAGATGATGCTCGCATCAGATGACCTGTCGGATATGCTGAACAAAGCGGAAAACATTCAGGGGATGTATGACTATGACCGGGAAAGCCTTGAGAAATATGCAAACACGGTTAAGGAAATCAAAAACCTGAAAGAAAAATACCAGCAGGAGAAAGCCGAGCTGGAAGGGATGAAGCAGGAGCAGGAAGCCGAACAGGCAAACCTGCAGGCGGCGATTGATGAGAGACGTGCAAGCTCTGCAGACTGTGACAATGAGATTGCATATGCCCAGCAGATGGCAAATGAGTATGCAGCCCTGATTGAACAGCAGCAGGCGGAGATTGAACAGATTCAGGCGGAGAAAGAAGCTGCAAGGATTGCGGCAGAGCAGGCAGCAGCTGAAGCAGCAGCGGCTGAGGAAGCAGCGCAGGCGGAAGCTGAAGCTGAGGCTGAGTATGATGAAAATGAAAGTAGTGAAGATGATGAATATGTAGAGAACGAAGATAGTGAAGAAGAGGGTACTGAAGATATAGATGAAGAAGGTGGAGAAGACGACGACAACGAAGATGGAAGTTACGATGAAAGTGATGGAAGCGGCAGTGATGAAAGCGGCAATGATGGCGTAGAAAGTGAAGACAATGACGGCGAAGCCAATGACAGTTATGAAAGCGATAATAATGAAGAGAGCGGTGAGGAAAGTGATGGAAGCCAGGAAGAAAGCAGCAGTTCTTCCGGCAGCAGTTATTCAGGCGGCTCCGGTTCTTCCGTTGTAGACTATGCAACTCAGTTTGTCGGCAACCCGTATGTCTGGGGTGGTACATCCCTTACAAATGGTGCTGACTGTTCTGGTTTCGTGCAGAGTGTTTATAATAATTTCGGGGTAAGCCTGCCAAGGACGTCTTACGAACAGCAGAACGCCGGCCGTGAGGTTTCTTATTCCGAAGCTCAGCCTGGTGATTTAATCTGTTACGGCGGGCATGTGGCTATTTACATGGGAAACGGAAAGATAGTGCACGCGTCAAATTCAAGAGACGGAATCAAGATAAGTGACAATGCCGCTTACAGGACGATTTTAAGCGTGAGGAGATTAGTGTAAGAGAAAAAAAGACAAAAAGAAAAAGAAGAAATGCGGGGCTCTGCCCCGCACACCGCAAGGGCGAGCCGCCCTTGACCTGTTAAAACAAGCGGAACTTCGTTCTGCTTGTTTTTTTGTTGTTAGCCCAACAAAGCCCGGTAAAAATTTCGCCGTCTCCAAAATCCGGCATATTGTATGTAAATACAAAACAAGAAAGGAAGATGAAAATGAACTACGATTCAACTACACGAGTTCTTACTATTGATAATTACTACGACCTCGTCAAGTTTGCCCGTAAACAGGATTGGGAATTTAACTGCAATCATCCAAAGAAAATCATTATTGATGTGTACGACGTACTTGACCCGATATCCCCGAAAGATGTTGATAACCTTATGGACAAGAAAGTATATACACAGGTTGAATGCTTTGAGGTAACGCATCCGATGAACAGGTCACTCAAAACTATTGACGGCATTTTGTATACAAAAGACGGCAAAACGCTTATCTTATGCCCGCCGCAGAAGATAGGCCGCGTAGAGATAGCTGAAGGCACTGAAACCATATACGAGGGCGCTTTTAAAAACTGCAGGATAAACGGCGTAAAGTTTCCTGATAGTATGAGAAAGATTGAGCCATCGGCATTCTGCGAGTGCCGCAATTTGAAGGTCGTGGAGATGAACGATGACCTGGAATATATTCTTGATGCTGCTTTTTATTCCTGCCATAAGTTAAAAAAGGTAAAATTTGCAAAAAAATTAAAAAAAATAGCATACGGGGCGTTTTACAGCACTAATTTAAAAAAAATAACGTTGCCGGAAGGCCTGACCGGAATTGGCCCCAATGCCTTCGCGCGATGCCATCTGAAAGACGTATATTTGCCGGATTCGATTGTCTCAATCGGAAATGGAGCTTTTTCCTGGACAGATAATATATATGCTTCACGGTATCACGTAAATATTTTGTACGGAATCACAACAAACTATGCGGTGGAATGCAATGTTCTGGATACCATGACAAATGGAAGGTATGCCATGCATGCAACACTGCATATTGAAGGCTTAACTCCGATTGTCGTTCCGAGATGTGTAGATAACGATGTTTTCTGTATGAATATAAATGCGAATGACATGGATATGCTGAATAATGACATTAAGAAGTATATCGAAACAGGTAAAAATAAGTATCTGTACCGTCTGTATATGTATGGCCATAATGACAGATGCAAAGAGGACGCCGCAATTGCTATCGTAATGCAATACAAAAACGCGGCCTCTGCGAAGCGATACCTGACACGGATGGCAGAGGATATTGCCAAAAGAGCAGTAGAAAAGAACGAAGAAAAATTCGTTCAGATGCTGAATGCGGTTGAGTGGAGTGATACCGCGCTGCGGCGTATGCTGCCAGCAATGGAAGAGAGCGAGCTTCAGATTGCAAAGGCGTATATATTGGAAAAAATAAGGACAAAGGAGACGTTTGAAGTGTGAGTAAATATATACAAAAAACATATGAAAGGACTGAAAAAAAATGGAAATAAAAAGACTGACAAAAGAAGAGTTGCAGGATTTCGCAAGATTAAAAGACTACAAAATTGAGAATTTGTATTATCGTGGCGACATTTCCCTTTTGCAAAAACCGGAAAAAGTAATAGCTTTGATTAAATAAAAACTAGAATAGCCGTGCACGCATACCCCGTCTATAGCGTCAGATATCTAAGAATGTCATATCTGACGTTTAGGCGGGGTAAGTGCTGTTATGGGAAACCAGTAAAATAAATTTTTTTGTTTTTTTCGCAAAAAACGACAAAACTTTTAAAAATCCCGCATATTAAATATGTAAGAGCTTTTAAGGAGGTGTCAATGTATGGCAACAGTGTCATATGGATTAAAAATTACAGAAGCATATCATATTTTCGATAAAACGATTACAGTATATCGCAATGCCGTACATTATATTTCTGACATTGCAATACGTCATTACGACGAATTGAAATCTATTGAAAGCATAACAGGCAATGATGGAAAAGTTATTATCTCCGCACAACAGAGAAGACAACAGAAAATGGAACGTTTAATTCATTCCACAGCAAATAATGATGCTGTATATAAATATTTCGATAATGAGTTTTATAAATTCCCGAGCTATCTCAGACGGGATGCAATCAACACTGCAATCGGAATGATTTTGTCTTACCGTTCACAGCTACAGAAATGGGAGGATAACGGAAAACATGGCCGCAGACCATATCTGAACCGAAATCAGAACACAATGCCATGTTTTTACAGAAATAACACATTTCTTGACAGCGAAGAAACAAACATCATAAGCCTGAAATTATATAATGGAAAGGACTGGATTTGGGAAACTTTTGTGGTACGTGACTGCGACTTCATGTATGCTTATAACCATATGAAGTCATGGAAATCTTCTGCTCCAGTTCTTATAAAACGTAATCATAGATATGAACTCCGCATTTCTTACGAAATGGCAAACTCCAAATTTCCGAAGTTCAAGAAGGATAAGGAAACTGAGACTGTAATTGGAGTAGATTTGGGAATCAATACAGACGCAGCGTGTTCGGTAATACATAAAGACGGAACTGTCACGGGACAGCGATTTATTAATCATCCTGTAGAAAAAGACCGTATGTATGGATTGCTAAACACTATTAAAAAAGCACAGCAGAACGGTAACCGCAAGACGCCAAGACTTTGGAGGCTGGCAAATAACTACAATGAGGCAATCGCTGTTAAAACAGCTGTGGAAATTGTCAGATTTGCAATGGAATCTAAAGCGAACGTTATTGTTCTTGAACACCTCAATATGAAAGGAAAGAAGCGAGGCAATAAACAAAAACTCTCTTTGTGGAGAAAACGCGATATTCAGCACCGTGTTGAGGCGCTTGCTGCCAGAAACGGAATCCGCGTTTCTTATATCTGTGCTGTAAATACATCACGTCTTGCATTTGACGGCTCCGGAAAAGTCCTCCGCGGCAAAGATGCAGGATTTAACACTTATGAATTATGTAAATTTACAACCGGAAATGTCTATAACTGCGACCTTTCCGCATCTAAAAATATCGGTGCGCGGTTTTTTATCCGTGC
>JABLTL010155485.1_pt1 | contig 43477 bp, 40 predicted proteins | sample 7160151 | NCBI WGS metagenome assembly JABLTL01 (sample SAMN14651223, study PRJNA627086) | human gut metagenome | isolation source: feces | host: Homo sapiens | reverse complement strand
GTGTCCAAGGCTGATCAGATTTCCCAGCTTTGGGATTCTCTCATCCGTCCGGTTCAGAAAGATGCCTTCCGGTTTGGTTGTGGACTGGACAGCCAGGTTCTTTCCCGCCAGGTCACTCAGTTTATAGATATCACTGTTCTCGTTTACAGCGACCACCTGACGGCTTGCTATGTACGGTCCCGCCCAGCGGTAATCGTCAAGGCGTCCTTCCATGGAAAAACATCCCATGATACAGTCAATCTCTCCGCTCTCCACCAGTTCTTTTTTCTTCTCCCAGTTGATCTGGACAACCTCCACCTGATATCCCATTCTTTTGAATGCTTCCGTAGCCAATTCTACATCTATACCCGTCGGTACACCATCTTCATTCAGATAGTTGTATGGTGGATAGTTATCGCTGCCAAGGGTAATAACAGGCTTTTCTGGTTCTTCTTTCGTGTTATCTGTGTTTTTACACCCTGCCAGGGTGACTGCTAAAAATCCCGCAAGCAGAATGCCTGCAATCACTCTTTTTCCTTTCATTTTCCGTCTATCCTAGCTATCCCTTTCGTTTTTTTCATAAAATACTCAGCAATTCCAACCCCTTGCATTCCCCTTTCTGTTAATAAACTTTTTCTAGTTTCTAATAATTTTAATTTCTTCCAAGAAGCACTTCTGTGAATTACTTCTCTATTTAGTTTTCTGATATCAAAATATCCACTGTTTCTACGACCAAATATAAAACCAATTTGTCCATCAAATTCAACCTTATCAAACAATCGAAATCCTTTTACCAGATATGATGCTTGATTCAGCTTCTTTTTACCGCCTTTGAGAATATTTGCTTTATGAATTTGCCTGTTATGGCAACGTACTTTCTTCTGACAGAAATAATATCCACTGGTAACTATATATTCTTATATAACGTAGTTCTCAAAGAACTTAGTCCAGTCAATTAGTGGCTCTTTCAAGCCACATACCTTTAGGTGCGTGGTAATTGACCATTTCTTCAAAGGATATCGTGCCACGTTGCAATTTCTTATTAAAATTCTGTGGTGTCTGCCCAATGCGTCGGCAAAGCTCCGCAAGACTGATATTCTGTTTCTCACACAACTTCCTTATCATATCCGATGTTGTCATGATCTACCTCCACTCATGCGTTTTCTATTATAAACAATTTAGTTGATAACTACAATATATCTCTATGAAAGTTTGCAAAAGAATCATCAAGAATTAGTCGCCGCCCCCCCCGTAAAAGCAGGTGGTTTATTATTGAAGGCACCTCCATTTTTCGGAACTCGAAAAATGGAGATGCCTTCAACAGGCTAAAACCCATAAATAAAAGAGCCGATTTCTCGACCCTGAAATAGATATAGTATTGGGGAGCAAATTCCGTCATAAATAGCAGAATATGCTCCCCAAGATAGGATTCGTATTTGATTTACATTGTTTTCCAACAGTGTTCTTTCATGAAAGTAGCGATAACAGAAATATCTTCGCCCTCATAATATTTTACAAGCAACTGCTTGAACTGCGGCACTTCCTTTTCGGGAATTACCAGAAAACCGCCGCCATGTGCAATCAGATAATGATTTGCGAAAATTACAGATGCTCGTTTGTTACCATCCAGGAATATCTGTGTTTTCATACAATACAAGCACAGTTTGATAGCAACATTGATAGCCTCATCATTTTCTTCAGCAATCTCACGGATTCTGTCTTTTACTTCCAACTCGTTAGGCAACGGCGGAACATAGGATGAACCACCAATCGTGACTGGCACGCCACGAATACGGCCACCCTCGGCAAAGAAACCTTCATTAACAAGCCTTGCAATGTGACTGAGCATATAGTAGTCGGAACGACTGGCAACCACATCACGGTCGAGGATAAACTCCCATGCGTGTTTTAAATTCAAAATCTTTTGAACATCAGCTGCCGTCATACCGGATACTTTTCCGTTTTCTATGATTTCTTCTGTCTGTGGGAATGATGTAGCAACACCCTCCAAAACAGCCTGATCATAGATATTCATTTTCATATTTGCTCGTGCAAATGCAATATTGTTTATCACATCAGCAGAAAGTTCATCTTCCGAATATCCGGCGGCAGCAAGTTGCTTTTCTATACCACGAAGTTCTTTTCTGATTTCTCTGGCTTCTCTTGCGTTACGAAGGAGCAGATTATAAAGTTCTTCTGTATATGTGCCTACATAAGTCGATGTCTGTTTACCTGCCACACGCTTTCTGACATAGAGATATTTTCCTTCTCCACGCTCTTTGATTTCAGGTGTCCCATCATAAGGCATCAGATTCAGTCTTGCATGAAGGTCGGCTCGACTTCTTAGTAATTCCTGTATATCTTGATATTGTACTGCCATAGCAATTCCTCCTTTGGGGAACAAATCGTATAATTATTATAGCACAATGATCCCCAATATCCAATATGAATTGGGGAACTTTTTCTCAACAAATTATATCGAAATGTTCCCCAATTTAATATGCACAGGAAATAGTATATCCAGATGCCAATATTTTATTCAAAGGAAATGTATGCCTCTCTCGTCATAAACACTGGCACTATTGCTATTACCACAACGAATCACTTCGCTATAAGTATGAACTCGGTAATCACCTGTTCCATACTCACTGCCTGAGGCATACACACGGCACTATTCTGGCAGAGGGCAGTGTAAATCCTAAAACTGTCATGGAACGTCTCGGGCACAAGGATATCACGACTACATTACAGACATATACATTCAATACAGAAAATATGCAGCAGTTTGCTGTTGAGGTATTTGAGAAGAAAATACAAGTATAAAAATAAACGGTTGAACGTCCCTGATTTGTTCAGAGTGTTCAACCGTTTTTCTTTATTTTTTACAATATTTTATTTCATGGGTGGCAAATAGGTGGCAAATAGGCTGAACCGCCCTCATGAAATCCCCAAAAGCCGCTTACTTTCGCTCTAAACATGCAACAGTTTCCACATGTGTAGTTACTACTATCGGAACACATTTTATCAACCTCGTTGCTGTCATGTGAACACAATTCGTCAGTCCTATGTCGTCCTCTTGCATTTTTTCTTTGTGGTTTAAATTTAGCACCATCTACGCTATTCTTCAAGCCCGTTTTATAAACAAAAGTCAACTGTGCAGGGTCAACATTTCCGTTTTCATCAAGTCCACCTACAATTACTTTCTCAACAATGCTTTCAAACACATAACGGTCAAATTTATCAAGAACCTCATTCTGCTCCAAAGTTTTCTTAAACTCTTTCAGACGTTTTTTTATGTCTTTTTCATTATCAGACGTTTCTTGTAATTTTTTTCTTTCCTCGACAAGCTGTTCTTGTTTGCTTACTAAGTCAGCATATTTGCTTTCATAGGTTTCCTTATCAATCAAAGAATACAACCTAATTTTGAAGATTTCTTAAAGATATGAAAAAAGAACGACAAATAAGCCGTTCTCTTATAATGGTAACTTTATAGTAACTTTGGCACCTTTGGTTTCTGTGGAATTATCTAGCAGAAGTTTTCCTTTATGCTGTTTTATAATGATATCAACAATATATAAACCCATTCCATAATGCAGTTTAGAGCTCCTACTTTGGTCTGCCATATAGAAACGTTCTTTTGCGTGATCCAATGCCTCTTGCGAAAAGCCACAGCCACAGTCTGTAATACAGATATTCAAGTAATTGTCCTTGCTATCTACATCTATATATAATGTAGAGTTTTCAGGCGAGTACTCTAAAGAATTTGAAACCAAATTCATCAATGCTCGTTCCAGTAACATTCTATCCCCAGTTATATTCTGTGGGAAATTATGCTGTGTCTGCTGAATAACAATACCTTTATCTTTGCAGATGATTTCAGTTTGAGATAAGATATGTTTCCAAAACTCTGGAAAATTTACATCTTCCATTTGTAATTGATAGCCAGCAGATGCTTTAGATATATCAATCAAAATTTTTATATACTGTTTCATCTGCTCAGAGCTACTCATTGCATACGATAAATATAGCTTTTGTTCTTCGTCAAGTTCTGTTTCATCTAATAGGTCAATGTTCCCCTGCATAACAGTTAATGGAGTTTTCAAATCATGAGCTAAAGATGCAATCTGTTCTCTTTGTGCTTTTTCACTTCGCCACTGTTTTTCTAATGACCCTTTTAAACTATTTCGCATACTATCAAAGGATATAATCACGTTTTCAAATTCCAATATTTTAGAATGTCCGATAGTAAAATCTAAGTTGTTATTCTCAATTTCTTTGGTAGCTTCTAAAATAGGTGTCAATTCTTTTCTCAGCTCTTTAGCAAAATGAACAGTCAGATAAACACATACCCCTAAGCTGCTTATAGTGATTAAAGAAATCATCATAATTTCTGGGGACGGTAAATACTGATTAAATTGTGCATTTAAATATTGAGAACCTATAACATACTGTAAAACAATATATTCATCATCTCGAGTAATGAAAATAAACTGTGTTTTACCACTTGTATCCATGAACCCCGTTTTAGCAAACATTAAAGCCTTTTCTTTTTCTTCTTCACTCATATTCGTATCTATGTATCCATAGTTTTTAGTTAATCGAAGAAATTTAGTTCCAGTAGGAAAATGTATATCTGATACATTTGGTGTTGCAGTTAGTATCGGTACTAAAGCTTTCGTTTGCCGTTCGTTATTATCTGCAAGTGTTACAAGCCCTATACTGGAAGCAAACATCATACAGGCAAAAGGGACGACAACGGACAAGCATAGTCCGCCAAGTAGACAAACAAGAAATTTATAAAAAGTTCTTGTAAGTGATGTTTTCATTTTTATTCCCATCTATAACCTATCCCCCAAACTGTTACGATTGGCTGAACACCCGTTTTCTCAAACTTTGACCTTATATTTTTTATATGTGTCGAGATTGTAGAACTATCGCTTTCTCCATAAATGGAAAATGTAGCTTCGTATATTTGTTCCTTTGAAAAAACCTGTCCTTTGTTACTAGCAAGATACTCACAAATCAGATATTCACTTTTCGTTAAAGGCACTGGTATATTATCTACCCGTAATTCTTTTGCAGATAAATCAATTTTTATCCGGTCAAATGTAAGAGCTATATGTCGTTCTCGGTGTTCGCGGCGTAAGTGGGCATTTACTCTTGCCCGTAATTCTGTAATACGGAATGGTTTTGTCAAATAGTCATCTGCTCCTAATCCAAGACCGAATGTAATATCATTTTCCATTGTCTTAGCAGTCAGAAAGAGGATAGGACAGTCCACTAATGAACGGATTTTATCACAATAAGAAAACCCGTCTATATCCGGCATCATAATGTCCAGTATAATCAAGTCATATCTGTTCAGTTTATCAAGAGGAACCTGTGCGGCGGACGTATAGACTGTAACTAAATGTCCGTCCTTTTGCAGTCCATTTTTCACAAGTTCTAAAATAGGTCGTTCATCATCAATCATAAGGATTGTTGCCATAGTATCGCCTCCTAGCTTTTTTAGTATATCATAACCCATAAAGGCAGAAAAACAAAAATCGGTCATTGACGCTTTGCAATATAGTAGCGGTCATTTATCTGTACTGCAACGGCTTCGGTCTTTTCTGTACCATGAATTTCATAAATATCTTTGTAAATCCATAGTCCCCGATTTTGTCCTGTAAAGAACAGCCTGCAAGAGATAAACATATAATAACAGCAAACAGCAATATTATCATTTTTTTACTCATTTTCTTTTGCTCCTTCCCATCTCTGAAACCACACTAAGCTTATGATAAACAGCACTACTGTAAAAAACAGCATGAGTATAAAACCTAGTTGAAATTCAGGTAAGTTAGAATGAAACTGCCCCTCATTAACATATCTTAAAACACAATAATCCATAAATCGTACACCCCAGCCCCACGGCAGGAATTTCCAGATAAAATCTCCAAGTCCTGTAACTAGCAATGCAGATAATAAACTTCCTACAATACCTATGCCCATAGATACACTTTTGCCTAAACTGAAACCAACAGGTATGGAAATAAGATAAAGTGGTATTACAGACAATATCAACATAATAAGAGGTTTTATATAAAACGAAAATGGCATAACTGGATAGAGTACGGCAAACAAGAAAATACAAAGTATTGTTGCAAAGGTTGCTAAAACAATAAGATATACTAATTTTCCGATATATACCGCTATACGTGAACGGATCGTACCTAAGATTAACTGAAAATGACCTGCTCCATTTTCTAGTTCGACTATCATACCTACAACGATACCAATAACAAATGGAAAAATAATTGCTAACACCTCTAAAAAGGTCGTTACATTTGTCATCTCACTCCAACCGGATATATGAAAATATCCTGCAAAAACACCAGCTCCTATTAACGGAAAAAGCACATGGACTAAAAGTAATGGTGTATGTCTGCTTTTAAGCCATTCTGCTTGAAAACATCTGATAATACTAAACATTAAAGAACCTCCTGCTTTATAAAAGATTTTGCCGTTGACTTTGAAATTGTATATAGTAAAAGCAATGACAAGCAGATTGTCATAATAACCAACGGTAAAGGAGTTGATAAAGCACTTCCTGTTACTGATTCTCCATTCGGTAATATTCCTAATGTGGGAACCATAAGGCGAGTAACCCAGCTATAAGGACATATGAACCAAAAACTTGTATTTGCCCCTAATGTTCCCAACATAAAGCTCATTCCGACATTTAATATGAGAGTGGCAAATACACCCACTTTTTTTGTAAACCACAAGCATAATGGAATATTCCATATACTTGCCAGAATAATGCAAAGTGTTCCGAACAATGCCTGCATTGGGCTAATTGTCATAGGTATATCAAAAATGTGTTGAATGATAAAACCACCTGCAACATTGCATAACATCAAAATTGTATTTGCAAGTACAATGTATATTATACAAGTGATTATTTTTGCATACCATACTTTTTTTAAGTCAACAGGCAATGACAAAATTGCTCTAAATTTTAATTTGCCGTTATCTCTTTGAATTATCAAAATAGATAATAGCGTTAAACAACCAGGATATAAGAATACATACCACCAGTTATACGAATTTTGTTGATACCACATAGGAGTAAGTACATTCAGACATAAAGTTAGTATAGGAGCTAACCATACTAATTTTTTTGCGAATGTATTTTTATGTTTTAAATATTCAGAAGATATATAATTTTTCATTTTATCGTTCCTCCTGTGATTTCCTTACAACTTCTACAAACAGATTTTCTAAATTTTCATCTTTATTCATCTGTCCTTCATATCCTAAAATACCATTTGAAATGATACCAATATCATCAGCGATAAGCTGAACCTCTGATAGAATATGACTGGATAGAATAACAGTAATCCCTTTAGAGGGAAAAGAACGAATAAGAAAACGTAATTCTTGTATGCCGATAGGGTCTAATCCATTTGTCGGCTCATCTAAAATCAACAATTTGGGACTATTCAACAAAGCGATAGCTATTCCCAAACGTTGTTTCATTCCCATTGAAAATTGTCCAGCTTTTTTCCTTCCTGTATTTTGCAAATCTACCATTTTTAAAACTTTATCTATTCGGGTTTTAGGAATATTTAGTAATTTTGCACGGACTTCTAAATTTTCTACTGCGGAAAGATTTTCATAAAGTGGAGGAGTTTCAATCAAAGCTCCTATCTGTTCTAAATCTTTTCTGTTCCATTCATGTCCATTAAAAAGAACTTTACCGCTAGTAGGACGGAGCATACCCGTAATCATTTTCAAAGTGGTAGATTTTCCAGCACCATTTGGACCGAGTAGCCCATATATTGAATTTTCACGGACAGTTATAGATACATTATTCACTGCCTTTTGCTTTTTGAAATCTTTACATAGGTTATTTGTTTTTAAAATTGCTTTCATAATTGTTCATACCCTTTCCTTATTTTTTAGTTAAAGTATAAAAAGCAAAATTAAAGATTTTATAAAGATTTCAAAATATTATATTTTAATCTAGCCGTAGCGTGTAACTTGCAATAAATGCAAAATAAAGCTACGGCATTTTTTGATTTATCCTACAATCTTCCAGTTACTATCCTTATGTAACACAAATTCATACTGCGATACCTGCATTGTTAAAAAAAGTTTTTATCTGATAATATTTTCATTAAGTAAAGGAGATGTCACAAAATGAAATTATTTATCGGTGATATTATTCAGAAACTAAGAAAAATAAAAGGTCTAACACAAGAACAAGTTGCAAATGCTCTTGGAATAACTACTTCTTCGGTGTCAAAATGGGAAACAAACAATACATATCCTGATATTTCATTACTAAGCCCTTTGGCAAGACTTTTAGGAACAGCTGTAGATAATGTGTTTAATTTCAAACAAAAATTATCAGAAGAAGAAATTGACACTCTTTTGAATAGAAGCAAATAACGCTTTGGTATGTCATATTGATCTTTCATTAGTAAAAATATATGAATTATTGCAATGTCATTAACTTAAAAGCAGAAGATATTTATTCCTAAAAGGATTAGATATCTTCTGCTTTTAAGTTAATGACATTGCTAAAATTAAGGATTTCTACATAGTTCGTCTTTGTAGCAACACACAAGTCTCCACGTGCACACTCGACGGAAACATATCACACACTGCCACTTTTTCCAACTGATAGTTTTCTTCACACAAAATTTTTAAATCTCTTGCAAGTGTTGCAGAATCACAACTGACATAAACAATGCGTTTTGGTTTCATCTGGAGCATAGTAGAAAGCAATGTCTCATCACATCCTTTTCTTGGTGGATCTACCACGATAACATCGGCATACACTCCGTCTTTTTCGTATTTTTCCGGAAGCACTTCTTCTGCTTTTCCGACATAAAACTCAGCATTTTCAATTTTATTGAGTGCTGCATTTTTCTTTGCATCTTTAATTGCAGCCGGTACAATTTCCACTCCATATACCTGTTTTGCTTTCTGTGCTAAAAACAGGGAAATTGTTCCGATTCCACAGTATAAATCCCAAACCGTTTCATTTCCGTCAAGCCGGGCATATTCGAGTGCAGTCTGATACAACTTAACCGTCTGTACCGGATTAACCTGATAAAATGAAAGCGGAGAAATCTGATATTTGATGTCTCCAATATAATCCGTAATCGTTTCTCTTCCCCATAAAGGAAGAATCTCATCTCCTAAGATTACATTTGTCTGTTTTTTATTAACATTCAAGGTAATACTTGTCATACCTGAAATTTTTGCTAATTGTCTGCAAAGTGCTTCGGCATTCGGAATTGAAGTTCCATTGATAATCAGACAGACCATAATCTCTTTCGTTGTAAATCCATAACGAATAAGTACATGACGGATAAGTCCTTTTCCTGTGGTTTCATCATAAGGTTCTACTTTATTTTCTTCCATATAAGAAATGATTTCATTTAAAATCATTTCGTTAACTTCCACTCCAAGCAGGCAGTTTCGGTTTGGAATAATCGAATGAGTCCGTCCGGCATAAAATCCGGTTACAATATTTCCCTCTTTGTCTTTTCCAAATGGAAACTGTGCTTTATTTCGATAACGCCACGGGTCTTCCATGCCGATTACTTTTTCAATCGTAAAGTTATCAAAACCTCCGATTCTGCGGAGGTTTGCTTCTACTTTATTTTTCTTAAACGCAAGCTGGGCTTCATAATTCATAAACTGAAGCTGACAGCCTCCACAGGCTCTTGCCTGCGGACACTTTGCTTCTACGCGGTCTTTTGACGGCTCTAACACTTTCATCAGTCTTGCAAATCCATAGTGTTTTTTTGTTTTCATGATTTTTGCTTCGACTTTATCTCCAATCACTGCATCTTTGATAAATAAAGTGTAATCATCTGCTTTTCCGATTCCGGCACCTTCATGACTCATATCTTCAATTGTCACCTGTACCAAATCATTTTTCTTAAATTCCATTTTATTTATTCCTCACCGCACTGTGTTTTTCTTAAGTTTGATTCAAAGAAACGGTTGTATCCAAGCCAGTCTTTATTGTCTCCCGCTGAACGGAAGATTTCTGTAATCGTTTCCATCTTGGCATCCGTATTATCTGCAAGGTTTAAAGCAGCAGCCTCTGCAAGTGCCGGTTTTTTCGGTGAACCATATTCAAGTTCGCCATGATGTGCCAGAATACAATGTTTTAATTCACTTTCTAATTTTGCCGGAAATCCCGGAATTTCCTTTGCCATATCATGAATCATCTCTGTACCGATCATAATATGTCCGAGTAATTGTCCGTCATCGGTATAATCATTCATTGGAAATGCACTTAACTCCACGGTTTTTCCAATATCATGAAGCATTGCTGCGGTAATCAGCAAATCACGATTTAAGACCGGATATGCTTTGCTGTAATACTGGCAAAGACGCACTACCCCAAGTGTATGCTCTAACAATCCACCGATAAATCCGTGATGTACAGTCTTTGCTGCTGAATTTCCCTTAAATGTCTTGATAAATTCTTCATCTCCCTCAAAGAATTTCACAAGCAGTTTATTTAAATAAGCATTTTTAATGCTGTGCACATATTTCAGTAATTCTTCATACATTCCGTCAATACTTTTTTCACTGATTGGAAGATAATTTCCGGGTTCGTATTCTCCCTCATGCGCCTTTCTTGCACGTTTAATGCTGACCTGAAGGCTTCCCTGAAAAGAAGTAACATCTCCGATGACATCAATATAATCAAGTGTGTCAAAGTCATCAATTCCCTGAGAATTCGGTTCCCAGATTTTTGCATCAATTGTGCCTGTCTTATCCTGTAAAATTACATTTTCATAAGGTTTTCCGTTTTTGGTAACTGCCGGCTGTTTATGCTTACACAGATAAATTCCTGAGATTTTTTCACCTTCACGCAGTTCATTAATAAATTTCATAATTCTCCTAACCTCTGGTCCTTTATTGGTCCTCTTTCTTTTTCTTTTTTTATAATGCTCCGAGTGTCACATCAAATGTAACCTCTACATATCCTTCTGTCGCCTGCCGCATTGCCTTTACTTTTATTGTGTCACCGCTGTTACATGCTTTTAGCTGTTGCTGGTATTCTTTCATGCTCTCTATTTTCTCGCCATTTACTTCTGTTATCACGTCCGCATTTTGAATTCCTGCCTGCATTGCCGGAGAATCCACTTCCACACTTTCTACAAAAACTCCTTTGGGAATTCCCTTTTTCTCGGAAATCTGTGGTGTAATTGTTTCTCCTGTGACCCCCATATAGACAATACTCTGATTGTTAGATAATGTTTCTATTAGTTCTTTTATCTGAGAAATAGCAAGTCCTGTCACCATGTTTTTAGAATCTCCCAAAGCAAAAGACTGCGCAATAACGCCAATCAGTTCGCCTTCGGTATTTAACAAAACTCCGCTTCCCTTTTCACTTCCAACAATATCAGTAGTTAGTATACCATACTCTGCATCAATTTTGGAAACAGAATTTGTCACAGAAGTCAGAATTCCAAAGCCAATAGAATCTTTATACTCCATCGGACTTCCGACTGCAATTACCGGTTCTCCCTGTTCTGCACTGTAAGAATTTCCAAGTACAGCCGTTCCGATTTTACTTCTTGTATCAGATTCAATCTCTGAATCTGATATCTTTAATATCGTAAGCCCGGTACTTGTATCTGATTTTAAAAATCTTGCATCAACAACCGTATCGTCACAAAACTGTACCTGAATTCGATCTACATTTTTCACAATTCCATACTGCGTCAGCACATAAAGTTCCTGCCCGTTATCCGCTACAATCACTCCCGACATCTGGCTTTCATAAGGAGTCTGAAACCAGTCTTCATCACTTTTAACCCCGATGACCGTTACCATCGCTTCTTTTATTTTATCTGCTTTTTTCAGTACTTCCTTATACATTTCGCTATAATTATCAATAGAAAGTCCGGACTGCTCACCTTCCTCCGATTCGCTTATGTCTTCTGCTGCGATACCCGCATCTGTCTGTTGTTCCTCTTTTTTCTCTGTCTCTTCGTCAGTTGGAATTTCTACTTTCTGTTCCGTCCTCTTTTTATTTTCAACTGCCTGCGAAATCTGCGGCTCTACAACTGCAAAAACCAGTGCGGCTGTAAGTCCAAAAATCGCTCCTGCCCCTGCAAGAACTCCTGCTGCTTTCCACATTTTTTTCCTGTCTAATGGTTTTTTCTTAATTGTTTCTTTTATAACTTCATACGATCCGTCTTCCTTATTCTTTTTCTCGTCCATGTAGATTCCTCTGCTTTTTTGGTTTTTATAAAAAACTTTTTGAGAACACCCTGTCTCTCTTGGATGTCTTATTCCTAATCATTTTACTTTGGCATGGCATCATTTTAGCAGACACTTATGAACAATTTATGAATAACTCTTTTCATTTCCCTGGATTTAGGGTAGAATGATTAAAAACAATTGACAAAATAAAGGTGATTAAAACATGAATGAAAAAGCATTAAAAACTCTTGAATATTACAAGATTATCGATATGCTCGAAGCCTTCGCCACTTCTTCTATTGGCAAGAATAAATGCCGGCAGCTTCGCCCGCTCGATAATCTGACAGAAATAGAAACCATGCAGCAGGAAACCGCAGACGCCCTCTCCCGCATCTATCAGAAAGGCAGCCTTTCTTTTAGCGGAGTGAAGGATGTTCGCGGTTCTTTAAAGCGTCTTGAAGTCGGAAGTACCCTTGGAATCGGAGAGCTGCTTGCTATCCGTTCTTTACTGGAAAATGCAAGCCGTGCCAAAGCTTATTCCAGACGAGAAACAGAAAATGAGCATACGGATTCACTTGATAACATGTTTGAGTTAATCGAACCACTTTCTCCTCTTGCTACTGAAATCGGCCGCTGCATTCTCTCTGAAGATGAAATCAGTGACGATGCCAGTACCGGACTTCGTCAGGTTCGTCGTTCCATGAAACTGACAAATGATAAAATTCATACACAGCTTAGTTCCTTTGTAAGTGGAAATTCCAGAACCTATCTTCAGGATGCCGTTGTCACTATGAGAAATGGACGCTACTGTATTCCGGTTAAGGCAGAATACAAAAGTCAGGTTCCCGGTATGATTCATGACCAGTCTTCTACCGGTTCTACTATCTTCGTAGAGCCAATGACAATTGTACGTTTAAATAACGAAATGCGTGAATTAGAAATTCAGGAACAAAAAGAAATCGAAATGATTCTTTCTAATTTAAGCCAGCTTGCTGCCGAAAATCTTGACGCTATTTCTGATGACGTCAAACTTTTATCCGAACTTGATTTTATTTTTGCACGTGCCCAGCTTGCAAAATCCCAAAATGCAACCGAGCCTCGCTTTAACCGAGACAGAATCATTGACATCAAAAAAGCTCGTCATCCATTAATCGATAAACATAAAGTGGTTCCGATTGATATCCGTATCGGTGAAACTTTCGACCTGCTAATTGTAACCGGTCCAAACACCGGTGGTAAAACCGTCTCATTAAAAACCGTGGGACTTTTAACTCTAATGGGTCAGTCCGGACTTCACATTCCGGCATTTGATAATTCCAGACTGAGTGTTTTTCGTGAAGTATATGCAGACATTGGAGACGAACAGAGTATTGAACAGAGTCTTAGTACCTTCTCCTCTCACATGACCAACGTGGTTCGTTTTATGGAAACTGCTGATTCCGATTCTTTAGTGCTCTTCGACGAACTTGGTGCCGGAACAGACCCGACAGAGGGTGCAGCACTTGCAATTGCCATCCTTTCTACGCTTCACGATCGTGGCATCCGTGCGATGGCAACCACTCATTACAGTGAGTTAAAAGTCTATGCCCTTTCTACTCCGGGTGTGGAAAATGCTTCCTGCGAATTTGATGTCGAAACTCTGCGTCCGACTTATCGTCTGTTAATTGGAGTTCCCGGAAAGAGTAACGCATTTGCTATCTCACAAAAGCTCGGACTTCCGCTTTCTATTATTGATCGTGCCAAAGAACAAATCAGTCAGGAAGATGAAACCTTTGAAGATGTCTTAAGCAGTCTCGAAGAAAGTCGTAAGACCATCGAATCCGAACGAGAAGAACTTGCTTCTTATAAGGAAGAAATTAAAACCTTAAAAGAACAGTTAGAAGAAAAACAGGATAAATTAGACCAGCGAAAAGAACGGATTATTACTGAAGCAAATGAAGAGGCACACCGTATTTTACGGGAAGCCAAAGATTATGCTGACCAGACCATGCGTATCTTTAATAAAGCCGGCAAAGACAGCATGTCTGCAAAAGAGCTGGAAAAACACCGTTCTGATTTAAGGAAGAAAATGGACAAAGCCGGAAAGAAAGTTGCCTTAAAAACACCACAAAAACAAAAATCTACCCTTCGTCCGCAGGATTTATCGCTTGGCGATTCTGTAAAAGTCATGAGCTTAAATGTAAAGGGAACCGTCAGTTCCAAACCAGATTCCAAAGGTATGCTGTTTGTCCAGATGGGTATCTTACGTTCCAAAGTCCATATCTCTGACTTACAGTTAATCGACGAACCGGTTATCACAGGACCTGCACTTTCTCGTACCGGAGCCGGAAAAATCAAAATGAATAAATCCGCTTCTGTCCGCACCGAAATCAATTTACTCGGAAAAACTGTAGACGAAGCAGTCTCAGAACTTGATAAATACTTGGATGATGCCTATCTTGCACATTTAAGCAGTGTCCGTATCGTTCACGGTAAGGGAACCGGTGCCCTTAGAAAAGGCGTACACAATTATCTGAAACGCCTAAAATATGTTCAGGATTTCCACCTTGCGGAGTTTGGCGAAGGTGACGCCGGTGTTACAATTGTGGAATTTAAGAAATAGGGGTAGAATAAATGGTTTCAAAACAGAAAATTTTAATCGTCGATGATGACAATAACATTGCAGAACTGATTTCATTGTATCTTACCAAAGAATGTTTTAATACAATGATTGTCAATGACGGAGAAGAGGCATTAAATGCATTTGCCTCTTTTAGTCCGAATTTGATTTTACTTGATTTGATGCTCCCTGGAATTGATGGTTATCAGGTATGCAGAGAAATCCGCCAAAAATCCAATGTACCGATTATCATGCTTTCTGCAAAAGGTGAAATTTTTGATAAAGTACTTGGGCTCGAGCTTGGTGCAGATGACTATATGATTAAGCCGTTTGATTCCAAAGAACTTGTTGCAAGGGTAAAAGCCGTCCTGCGCCGTTATCAGCCAACGGTCGCTCCTGCCGGACAGCCTGCCGGAAAATACGTAGAATATCCAGACCTTGCTATCAATCTGGCAAATTATTCGGTCGTCTACTTTGGAAGGCAGATTGATATGCCTCCAAAGGAACTCGAACTTTTGTATTTCCTTGCTTCCTCTCCCAATCAGGTCTTTACCAGAGAACAACTCTTAGACCATATCTGGGGGTATGAATATATCGGAGATACCCGTACAGTTGACGTGCATATCAAACGTTTAAGAGAAAAAATCAAAGACCATCCATCCTGGTCTATCAGCACTGTATGGGGAATCGGTTATAAATTCGAGGTTAAAAATACATGAGAAAATCTCTCTATATAAAATTTGTAATTTCCTACCTGGTTCTTGCTTTCATTGGATTTTTTGCAGTCTCCATGCTTGGTTCCTCTATGGTACACAATCATCTGAACTCTGTTTACAGCACTTCCTTATATCAGGAAGCCACAAATATTGCCAAAAACCGTGCTTCTAAATATTATAGGGAACAGGCTTCTCTGGAAAGTGTAGCGCAAAATCTGGAAACATTGTCAAAATATCAGAACGTGGAAATCTGGCTGATTAGCAAAAAAGGAGAAATCCTTTTAAATACCGCATCGAATGCGGATGATGACAAACTTACTGTCATCGAAGATTTTAATCCCGGTCATTCAAATGGAACTTACTACCAGACCGGAACTTTCTTTAACATGTTCTCTACCGAACATTTAAGCGTAATGGTTCCAGTCACTTCTCAGTTAAACGTACAGGGATATGTTGCCATCCATCTGCCGGAAAGTGTGATTTTGAACCAGCAGAATCAGATTATGAATATCATTTATTCTTTAATTTTAATTATTCTTCTGATTATGCTCTGTATCCTGCTTGTTTTTTCTTTTATGGTCTATCAACCGCTTCGCAAGATTATTGCCGGTGCGGATGCCTTTGCTTCCGGAAACTTAAAATACAACATTCCGGTTCATACAAACGACGAAATGGGAACACTTGCTGTCACCTTAAATTATATGTCAGACGAACTTGATAAAGTCAACGAATATCAGAGAAAATTTGTTGCCAATGTCTCACATGATTTTCGTTCTCCGCTGACTTCGATTAAAGGCTATACCGAAGCGATTTTAGACGGCACAATTCCGGTGGAAATTCAGGATAAATACTTAAACATCGTAGTCTATGAGACAGACCGGCTTTATAAACTGACCGAAAGCCTTTTAACCTTAAATGACATTGATGAAAAAGGACGTATGCTTGACTTTTGCGATTTTGATATCAATGCAGTCGTCAAAAGTACTGCTGCCACTTTTGAAGGAACATGTCGAAAAAAACGAATTTCTATTGAACTGGTCTTAACCGGACAGACCCTTTACGTGAATGCCGATATGGGTAAAATCCAGCAGGTACTTTATAATTTGATTGACAATGCAATCAAATTCAGCTCTGCTGAATCTACAATTAAAATCGAGACATCTTTAAAACATGAGACGATATTCGTTTCCGTAAAAGACAGTGGATGTGGAATCCCAAAAGACAGCTTAAATAAAATTTGGGATCGTTTTTATAAGATTGATTCTTCCCGTGGAAAAGACCGAAAAGGTACAGGACTTGGACTTTCGATTGTAAAAGAAATCATCCGCTCTCACAATCAGCATATTAATGTAATCAGTACGGAGGACGTCGGCACAGAGTTTATCTTCACACTCGCCCGAACAGAAGAGGGAAACAGACCGGCTTAATATACCGGCACTGTTTCCCTCTTTTTTATTTCCAATCATATTTTGTCAGGTGTCCTTCTAAGCGCATGTGATCAAAATTATTCTGACGCAGTGCTTCATAGAGTACAATTGCCACAGAATTACTTAAATTTAAAGAACGGATATCTCCAATCATCGGAATACGAATTGCTGTCTCCTGGTTTTCCAGCAAAATTTCTTCCGGAATTCCACCGCTTTCTTTTCCAAACATAATATAGCAGTCCTCTTCATAATGCACATCAACATAAGTCTGAGGTCCTTTTGTGGTTGCCATATAAATTTTTGCGCCTGGATTTTTCCTTAAGAAATCTTCGTAATTAATATAAGTTGTGACATCCAAATCTTTCCAGTAATCCATTCCGGCACGTTTGATTGCTTTTTCATTTAATTTAAACCCAAGTGGTTCAATTAAATGAAGTCTTGTTCCTGTTGCCACACAGGTTCTTCCGATATTTCCTGTATTTGCCGGAATTTCCGGCTCAAACAGGACAATATTTAATTTTGCCATTTTTCTTTTTCTCCTTTAAGACTAATAAATCTTCTATTCGTATATTACTGATAAATTTTATATAATTCATCACTCTGAGGCTTATCCATGTATCTGGTTTCTTCCCCATTTCTTAAAATTCGTTCGTTTTTATCAGTCGCTTTTCCGATTACAGAAGCTTCAATACCTGCCTGATTTAATTTTCTTACCAGACCATATCCATCATCTGTTGCAATCATCATAGAACCGCTGGACATTAAGATATAAGGATTTAAGCCAAGCAGTTCGCACACTTCAACCGTTTCCTGACGAATCGGAATCTTCTTTAAATCAATATCAAGACCAACATTCGAACCACTTCCCATTTCCCAGAGTGCGCCAAAGACACCACCTTCTGTAATATCATGCATGGCAGATACGCCCCATTCTTTTGCGATTTTTGCTTCCGGCACAACAGAAAGATACTGGTCAAAGTGTTTTGCTGTCTCCACAAAAGATGGCGCAAAGCGTTCTAACAACTCTGCTTCTTTTTCTTTTGCGGCAATGGATGTTCCCTCAAGGCCAATCCATTTGGTAATCACGATATCCTGTCCCGGTTTCACGGACGAAGTTACCAACACTTCTTCCTTTTTAATTGTTCCAACACCGGTCACAGAGATTAACGGATGTTTTACTACATCAGTAATCTCGGTATGTCCACCCATTACTTCCATATTTAACTGACTGCAGGCAGATTCCACTCCACGCATCATCTCTTTTAATTCTTCTTCCCTGGTTTCCGGTGTCAGAAGCATGGTAAGCATAATTCCAATCGGTTCTGCACCGGAAGCCGCCAAATCATTTGCAGTGATGTGTACGCTGTGGCTTCCGATATCTTTTACTGTTCCGGTAATCGGATCTGTGGAAAAAACTAAAACGTCTCCCTCTTTTGGCTCAAAAACTGCACAGTCCTGTCCAACTGCCGGTCCGACTAATATTTCTTCTCTTCTGTGTTTTACTTCTTTTAAAACGGAACGAATCAACATAGGTTCCGGTAATTTTCCTATTTTCATCACAGTTACTCCCGTATTCTCTTCTCTATTTTTTTCTTATACCAGATAAACCAGTGCTGCCGGAATAATCATCGCCAGCGCCAGAATAACTGCCAGTACACCTGCTACAACCCTTTTTTTCTTACCTGTCATTTTCATCATAATTTCATTCACTCCATTATTCTTCCATAAGACGACAAAATTTTGTCAATTAACCTTGATGCTTCACTTTTTGTAAGCGCATCTGTTTCTACATTAGAATCTATTCTATGATATTTTATCAAATCCTGCAAGTATCGTTTTTGTCTTGGAGTTGCCGGACTTTGTTTTTTCGCTTTATAGACAAGTTGATACGGTTTAAACACATCTGGATTTGACGCTTCATATTCCTGTATGAATCTCTGATAAAGTTTATGTGTCACCAGGGCATCTTCAAAGGCACGATGAGCATGTTCCTGCTCAATCTGATAGTGCATACGCAGAGCCTGAAGCCCCTTTTCAGGCAGTTCCGGCACTAAAACTCTTGCAATCTTAAGCGTGTCAATTCCCTGATGTTCAAACTCAAGTCCTGAATTTACCGCCCATTGTTTTACAAAACTGAAATCAAAGATAATATTATGACCAAGCAGAGGAAATCCCTCGCAAAATTCAACCAATTCTCCAACAACCTCACCAATTACCGGCATTCCCTTTACCATATCCTGAGAAATCCCGGTCAGTGCCGTAATCCGCTCCGGAATCTTCATCTGTGGGTCAATTAATGTGGCAATTCTTCCGGTTTCTCTTCCTTCTTCTATCTTGACTGCACCGATTTCTAAAATCCGGTCGTTTTTTGGTGACAGACCGGTTGTCTCCAAATCGAGTGCCACATAGTTTTCCATTTTTTATCTCCTCTATCTTTGAATTTTCTACATTTTGGGTTACTCCAGCTCTTTCTTTTACTTATTACAATTCATCTCTTATACTTATAATTGAACAAAAACCGCTTTTGCATCATTCGTCAGCGGACTTCTCTTTTTATAATCGAATAAGACCGGATAAGCACCTTTTTCTTCGTTTTCATTTATGACATCATAAGTAAACACTTCAATGTGCGTCATTTTTATCGTCTGTCTTGCCTGATAGCTCTGATAATCGGTTAACAGTTTTGGATTTTCCTCTTCTTTTTTATAAAAATCCAGAATCTGCATCTTATAAGCTGACAAATCATTTGCCCACTGCGGTCTTGTTTTCATATTTTCTCTTGCGTATAAGTCAAAAATCATAAGCTGTTTAAAATATTCCAGATTTGCTTCTTTTTCCCGCAAAAATTCCTGCAAAATTTCATAACGACGGATTCTGGTATGAGAAACCTCGTTATAACCGTTTTTTTCATAAAAATCTGCCAGTTCTTCATACATCGAAAAGGCCGTTTCAAATAAATGTTCCATAGCACGGATGGTTTTCTGGAACTGACCGCTGTTATAGTAAACTTCCACCATTTCCTCAACGCCTTTTAGCTTTAAAATCTCTTCATAGGAGAGCCAGCATGTTCCAAGCACTTCATAAGGTGGTTTTGCCTTATGCACACAGCCATATCCTTCCGCTGCCTCTGCCATATAAGAACCTTTTAAAACTTTTAAAAATCCAAGCTGAAGCTGTTCTGGTTTTAACGCATAAACATCATTAAAGGAACGTCCAAAACTCTCATAATTTTCATAAGGAAGTCCTGCAATTAAATCCAGATGCTGATGCACATTCTCTCCTCTTTGTACCGCTTTTACTTTTCTTGTAATCTCTTCAAAATCAGTTTTTCGATGGATTTCCGCAAGGGTCTTTTCATTCGTGGACTGCACACCGATTTCAAGCTGAATCAATCCTGGCCGCATCGTCTGAATCAGAGCAATTTCATCCTCAGTTAATAAATCTGCTGCTATCTCAAAATGAAAATTTGTAATTCCGTTATCATGCTCTTTGATATAAGTCCAGATTGCCATCGCATGACTTTTCTTACAGTTAAAGGTACGATCCACGAATTTTACCTGCGGTACTTTGTGCGCAAGGAAAAATTCCAGTTCTTTTTCCACCAGAGAAAAACTACGGAACCTTAACTTTTTGTCAATTGAAGAGAGACAGTAACTACAGGAAAACGGACAGCCCCGACTGCTCTCATAATAAATAATTTTATGCTCGAAATCTTTTAAATCTTCATAAGGAAAAACTAAATCATCCATATTCATGATATCTCTAAGCGGTGTCTGATGGATCGTCTTGTTTTCCTGATACACGATTCCATTGATTCCATCTAAGGATTTTCCCTGACTTTTTCCGACTTCATAATAGCTTATTAATTCTGTCAGTGTTTTCTCTCCCTCGGCACACATAATTCCATCTACTTCCGGATGTCGTTTTAAAAATTTTGGTGCGTCATAAGACACTTCCGGTCCGCCCGCCCAAATCGTAACCTTTGGCAGGATTTTTTTGATGTCCTCTATAATCTCTTCTGCATAAGAAAGGTTCCAAATATAGCAGGAAAAACAAAGCAAGTCCGGCTTTGCCTCATAGATTCCTTTTAAAATCTGGTCTTTTTGCTGGTTAATTGTAAATTCCAATAACTCCGGTTCATAACCAAAGGTTCTTGCATAAGAACGCAGGCTGTAAACCGCCAGATTGGAATGAATATATTTTGCATTAATTGCAACTAATACTGTTTTCATAAATTTCTGTTCCTCTTTTTATTTTTCAATCGATACAACGTTGATTATACACATCCTATTTTATTTTTTAAAGACCAAAAAAGAAAAAGACAGCTTTCACTGCCTTTTTCTCATACAATAAAAAAATATTTATTTTTTCTTTAATTTTTTAACAAATCGAGTTTCATCTGCCGGAGAATGGTCTGCCATAACTTTTGTATACTCATTTTCCACGTAATCTGCTTTTTCATTTCCTTTTGAAGCAAAGGTCATCTTTAAGAAGATTGGCGAAATGATGGTTGTAATAACAACCACGATAACCACCGGGCCAAGTAAGGAAGATGGCATCAGACCAACTGCATTTCCTTTTGAGGCAACAATTAAAGCAACCTCACCTCGGGAAATCATACCTGCACCGATTCTTAAGCAGTCCTGTGTGGAATAATGACATAATTTTGCTCCCAATCCACATCCGATTACCTTTGTCAGTACTGCAACAACCACCAATGCTGCTGCAAAGATAATAATCATTGCGCTCATATCCGGAAGTTCGACCTGGATACCGATACTTGCAAAAAATACCGGAGATAACAATATATAAGAAAGAATATTAAATCTTCTTGCAATATAGTTTGTATGAGTTGTGTTTGTAATAATCAGTCCTGCGAAAAATGCACCTGTGATATCTGCAACTCCGAAGAACTGCTCTGCACAGTAAGAAAACAAGAGACAAATTACAAATGATACAATAACAAAACGCTGTAAATCTCTTTTGTATCCCTGCACCCATTTCTGGAAAACTGCGTGGATGATATATCCTCCAACCCCAACAAATACAAAGAAACCTATGATTTTTACAAATACCATTGCCACATTGACACTCGGGTCTGCAAGGCTTGTAATTACTGTCAAAGCAATAATACCAAGAATATCATCGATAACTGCTGCTCCAAGGATTGCATTTCCTGCTTTTGTGTTCAGTTTTCCCATCTCTTTTAAAGTTTCAACGGAAATACTAACACTGGTTGCTGTTAAAATAACACCAATGAAAAAGTTCTGGAGTGTTGTGCTTGCAGTCGCTGTGGATTCAATCATACCTGGGCGGTTAAAAATCCATGCAATTCCATATCCGCCAACAAGAGGTATTAATACACCCATAAGTGCAATGATAAAGGATGCCTTTCCTGTTCTTTTTAACTCACCGATATCGGTTTCAAGTCCGGCACAGAACATCAGCACGATAACACCGATTTCAGAGACCTGATGAATAAATTCGGTCTCTTTTAAGATACCAAGGCAGGCTGGACCCAAAATCAGTCCGGCAAGCAGTGCACCAACTACTTGCGGCATCTTTACCCTTCTGGTGAGAAGCCCGAGCAATTTTGTGCTGATTAGAATCAATGCCAAGTCAAGTAAATACGTGTAAGAATCCATGTTTTCCATCTCCTCTGTTATTTTTTTGTATTTTAAAAAAACAAAAATCGAGTTAATGGTAACACACTTTATCTGAAAACGTAATATACAATATCACCAAAAAAATTACGGCTTTTATGGCAGTTTTTCCATTCTAAATGAGAATACCGTTACATTGATTTACGTTCTGCAATTTCCGCCATTTTGGCAGCATTTAAACGGGTATCTCCATGGACACGGCTATAGGAAAGATAACCGTTCATACGGTCAATCTTGGTCAGATTCTTAGAACCGCATACCGGGCAAACATCCATTTCAAGCTCCTCATGTCCACAATCATCACAGTATGCCAGGGAAAGATTGACTCCTTCGTAATATCCCAAATCCATTGCTCTTCTGACTAAAGAGCGAATTGCCTCAACATTGTATCCTATCGGATAACGTACATACTGGATTTTTCCACCATTACACAATTCCCAGAAACGACCTTCGCAGTCCTGTTTTTCAATTGGAGTGATATCTTCTGTTACATGGCAGTGGAAGCTGTTACTGACATAAGGTCTGTCAGAAACTCCTTCTACAATTCCATACATTTTGCGGAACTGCTCTACCTGTAATCCACACAGACTTTCTGCCGGTGTTCCGTAAATTGCATAGAGATAACCGTCTTCTTCTTTGAATTGATTTACCTTATCATTGATATACTGCAGTACTTCAAGTGCAAATTTTCCATCTTCACGAATGGATTTTCCATTGTATAATTCCTGAAGCTCATTTAATGCAGTAATTCCAAAGGATGCTGTCATTGGCTTTAATAATGGTTTGATTTTATCGGATGGTTTTAAATGTCCGCCATAAAATCCTCCCTCACAGTAAGCCAACGGATTTGTAGACGCTTTCATTTCACCCAGATAATCGTAAGTACGAATGTGAAGCTGTCGAATCATTTCCAGATAAAAATCAAGCACCTCATAGAAATCACGGTTCTCTGCACGTGCTTTTGCCAGAATCATCGGAAGATGAAGACTGACTGCACCAATGTTAAATCGTCCTACAAATACCGGAGCATCCTTCTCGTCTGCCGGTTTCATTCCGCCTCGTTCATACCATGGACTTAAAAATGCACGGCATCCCATCGGGCTAATGACTTTTTTATAACGTTTATACATACTTGAAATGTAACCTTTTCCGGTAAGGGAAAGCCAGTCCGGATACATCGTCTTTGCAGAACAGGAAATTCCTGCCTCAAATACATCTTCTCCCTCTTTTCCCGGTCCATGAAGCTCTTCATCGTATAAGAACACAATTTTCGGGAATAAAACCGGTTTCTTATGGTCTTTCTTTCCCTGTCCGTCTTTATGTACTTCAAGCAGGGAAATACTTGCCATTTTTTCAAAACGCCCCATTCCAAGTCCAAGCGTCACCGTTACAAATGGATAGTCGCCTCTTGATGAGCCGACTGTGTTTAATTTATATTCAATTCCCTGCCAGCCCTGATCAAAATCACGACGCACCTTATCGACTGCATACTGTTTTGCACGTTCTTCTGCAAGCTCCCAGTCCGGGTCTACATATTTTAAAAATTCTTCTTTGTACTTATGATAACTCTTTTCTGCATAAGGAGCTAAGATTCTGTCCACTTCCGGAACAGTAAATCCACCGTACTGCTGGGCTGCGGTACTTAAAATAATATCTCCCATTACATCAAATGCTGTATCGAGTGTCTTCGGCTCATTGTACCACACATTTCCCATCTCAAAACCGCCACGTAGTACATTCGCCACATCAAAAAGGCAGCAGTTCATGGTATCCAGACGAGCGGACTGGTCATGAATATAAATATAACCATCTTTACATGCCTGCAGTTCATTGCGGTTCATGAAAAATTTACGATACAGCTCTTTATTCAACTCATTAAAAATCAGACTTCTCTTGGTTGCAACCAGCGCACTGTCTGTATTTGCATTGCTCTTATCTCCAATATAACGAATGGACTGGCTCTTGGTATAAACTTCATCCATCATATGAATAAAATCATGTTTGTAATTTCGGTAATCACGGTAACTTTTGGCAACCGCCGGATTCACTTTTTCAAGTGCTCCTTCTACTACATTATGCATATCCTGTATGGAAATTTCCGGTTTTCCCATGCCTTCTACTTTTTCTGTTGCATACCGGCAGATAAAATCAATCTCCTCTTCTGTAAACTGATAAAGAATCCTTCCTGCTGATTTATTTACCGCTCTTACAATCTTCTGCACGTTAAATTCTTCTTTTGTCCCGTCTTTTTTTATAATACACACCATTTCTTCCACCTCTATCGCCACACTATATCTGGTATGACATTTTATTTCTTTCGTTATTTTTATCCCATATTTGGTATTAGCCAGTATAGCACATTTTACCGGTCATGAAAAGAGGGAAACTTGCACAAATCTTGACGATTTATATCAAGTATCCCCTTAAACATCTTGTTTTACACGATATTGACCAATTTGATAAAAATTTTTCTTTTTATTTTTTTCTTAGCTTTTCTTTTACGCTTCAATGACTCCGTCAAATACAACAGTTGCCGGACCTGTCATATAAACAAGATTTTCTTTTCTGTCCCAGAAAATTTTCAAATCACCACCAAGCAGTTTTACGGTTACTTCGTCGTTCGTATAACCATTTAATACACACGCAACAGCAACAGCACACGCTCCGGTTCCGCATGCCAGTGTTTCTCCGCTTCCACGTTCCCATACACGCATCTCTACCGTATTTTCATCAATGACATGTACAAACTCGGTATTTACGCCTTCCGGAAATGCCGGATGCTTTTCAAAGTACGGTCCGATTTTTTCAATCTCCAGTTTCTCAATTTCGTCCATATAGACCACCGCATGTGGATTCCCCATAGATACTGCGGTTACTTCATAAACATCGTCATTTACGCCAAGAGGCTGGCTGATGACCTTTTCTTTTTTATAAATCATCGGAATCTTTGCAGCTTCTAATTCTGGCTGACCCATATTTACTTTTACCAGACTCACTTTTCCATTTTCTACGGTCAATTCCAAATACTTAATTCCGCTCTTGGTATCTACGCTGATGCTGGTTTTATCAGTCAAACCGTAATCATACACATACTTTGCCACGCAGCGGATTCCATTTCCGCACATTGAACCCTGACTTCCATCTGCATTGTACATTTCCATCTCAAAGTCTGCTTTTTCGGATGGTTTAATCAAAATCAGACCGTCTGAACCAATTCCAAAATGTCGGTCACTCACTTTTATTGACAGCTCAGAAGGGTTTTCTACGTTCTCTTCCAGACAGTTTACATATACATAATCATTTCCAATTCCATGCATCTTCGTAAATCTCATAATTTTCAAGCCTCTCTTTCTAATGATTACATCAATCATAGCAAGCCTTGATTTTTTTGTCAATGTGGCAGAATTGCCGAAAAAAAATTTTGGAAAAATACTTTATTTAATGAAAAAAAGCTCCACCTTGGAAACCCAAGGCAGAGCCCTTTCAAATTGGAAAAGTATGAGGAGTTACTTTTCCAGATGGCAATCTTTTTTATGCAGACATCTTATACGAACTGTGCTGCTACGATTGCTGCAATCATTAACGGAATGTTAAAGTGCAGGAATGTAGGTACGCAAGTATCCCAGATGTGGTCATGCTGACCATCTGCATTCAGACCTGATGTAGGTCCGAGTGTTGTATCAGAAGCCGGTGAACCAGCATCACCAAGAGCTGCTGCTGCAGACATCAGGATGATAGTTGCTGCCGGTGAGAATCCCATCTTATGACACAGCGGAACGTAAAGTACTGCAAGTACAGGAACTGTACCGAAAGAAGTACCGATTCCCATTGTTACTAAAAGACCGATTAATGTGATGATAGTTGCTGCAATCCATGTATTTCCATTCATAAGGCTGATTGCACTGTCAACCAGTTCTTCTACAGCGCCTGTGCTGTTTAAGACTTTCGCAAATCCACCTGCTACAAGCATTACGAATGCGATGAAGCCCATTAATTTGATACCGCCGTTAAACTGTTCATCAATATCTTTAATTTTTACAGCTCCGAATATGAACATAACTAAAAGTCCACCGAATGCTGCTACAGGAAGAGAACCAAATTTAACCTGAAGAATTACGATTACGAGTGCTGCTAAAAGTGTAATCCAATGTTTGTATTCTAATTTCAGGCTTTCTAATTCATGCTGTCCCTCTAATTTGATATCCTGATATTCACGAGGTTTTCTGTATGTAATAAATACGGCAATTGCAAGACCGATAAGCATAGCAACTGCAAGAATCCAGTTTACTCTTGTAACATCACCAATTGTTATTTTCCATCCAAAGTCTGCTGCATTCTGGTTGATGTTGTCTCGGATGATTGTCATAAAAATCAGACCAAATCCGAATGGAAGAGCGATATACGGTGCTTTGTGACCAAATGCGATGGTACATGCAACACCACGTCTGTCCAGTTTCATCTTGTTCATCATACTCAGTAATGGTGGAACAAGAATCGGGATGTATGCAATGTGAATCGGAATGATATTCTGAGATGCACATGCAATGATTAATAAGATTCCCAGTAAAAGCCATCTGTTACCCTTTACAGTTTTTGCAATTTTAACAGATAAGATTTCTGTAATGCCGGTGTATGCCATACAAGAAGCAAATGTACCAAGCAATACGTATGCTAAGGCTGTTTCTGCGTTAGAACTGAATCCGTCGATAACGCAGCTCATAATACTCACTTCATCTCCGGAGCTGACAACCGGCAAACCCCCGATAAGACCGGCTACAGTCAGAGATACGAGCATGGAGAGTAATACATTAATTTTCAGCAGACACAATACACAAAGTAAGAGTACTGCTACGATTACAGGATTTAGCATAGAATTACCTCCCTCTTTTCGTAATATTTAGTTTTTTTATTTTGTCTCTAATGAACCACTGATTGCCTCCTCAACTGCTTTAATCAGTGCATCATTCTTAATAATTTCTTCACAGTAATTAATATCACCGTATAATTCTCTATCCTGGTCTAAGGTAGCAACTTCTTTACGAACTAAGTCATACGCTGCCTGTGTACCTTTACCAAGACCTTTGTTACCACGCATATCGATACCCTGGCAAGCTACCATAAGCTCCATAGCGAGTACACGTCTTACATGTTCTGCAATTGTTCCGGCTTTTCTTGCTGCAATCATACCCATAGATACGTGGTCTTCCTGACCTGCTGAAGATGGAATACTATCTACAGATGCCGGATGAGCCAAAACTTTGTTTTCAGATACTAATGCTGCTGCTGAGTACTGAACAATCATAAATCCTGAGCAAACTCCACCGTGTGGTGTTAAGAATGCCGGCAGATCGCTGTACGCCGGGTTAACCAGACGTTCAATACGTCTTTCAGAAATATTTGCTAATTCAGATGTAGCGATTCCTAAGAAGTCAAAGCTTAATGCCATTGGCTGTCCGTGGAAGTTACCGCCGGAGATACCAGCTCTGTCTTCTTTAAAGATAATCGGGTTATCTGTTACAGAGTTAATTTCGATATTTACATGGTCGAGTACGTAGTTGATTGCATCTTTACTTGCACCATGAACCTGTGGTGAACAACGAAGAGAATAAGCATCCTGAACACGGATTTCACCCTGACGTGTTGTATTTTTGCTTCCTTCGAGTAATTTTAACAGGTTTCTTGCAGTAGCAAGCTGTCCTGAATGAGGACGTACATCGTGTACTCTGTGGTCAAGTGCATCTACAACACCATTCTGTGCTTCAAAGCAAAGAGCATCTGCGATATCTGCAACTTTGACTAATTTTAATACATCATATAAAGCAAGAGCACCGGCTGCTGTTAAAGCCTGAGTACCATTATTTAATGCAAGACCTTCTTTTGCAGATAATTCGATTGTAGGAATACCTGCACGTTTCATAGCTTCTGCTCCCGGAAGCAGTTCGCCTTCATAGTAAGCCATACCAAGACCAATCATAGGAAGAACCATATGTGATAATGGTGCCAAGTCTCCAGATGCTCCAAGAGAACCCTTCTGTGGAATAAATGCGGTAACACCTTTATTTAACATGTTTACCATTGTTTCAACAGTTTCTAAACGAATACCGGAGAATCCTTTTACTAAGTTGTTGATACGAAGTAACATAACACCCCTTGCCACATCAATTGGGAATGGGTCACCGGCACCAACTGCATGAGTAATAATTAAGTTTCTCTGAAGTTCTTTACACTGTTCCTGAGAAATTACAACGTCACTGAATTTACCAAAACCAGTTGTGATACCGTAAACAACTTTCTCCTCCGCTACTAAGTCGTCTACCACTTTTCTGGAATCAATGATATTCTGTTTTGCTTCTTCTGCTAATTCGATTTTTGCATTTTCGCGGCAGATTAAAGCAAGCTGCTCCAATGTTAAATCATTTCCTGTAATTACGATACTGCTCATAATCGCACCCTCTTTTCGTTTATTTTATAGTGCAATTATATCTAATAGTACGTCAAAAAAACGTCGATAAATGTAAGAAACGCACAATCTATTTTTTCGAATTGTTTTATTTTTTAGCACAATTCCCCAATTAGCGGACATCATTCTTTATGATGCGGACATTTGTATCAGTACGTTATCATGGTAAAACTGTAAGTTGAATTTTTTCTCAAAAACTTTGTTTTTTCTTTTGTGTAAAACGGACATTCGCAATCCGCTTCGCTACTTGCTCATGAACGCAGTCGCTTTGCGCTCTGCACACTTGAAGCGGGGGAATGCTTATCTGCGTTCAAAAAAAGAAGCTGGCTCTTTTTAGAACCCAGCTTCCTTACTGATCTGTCTGATAACCGAAACGGTTGTCGGATTATTCATTTTTTCTGTCAAACTTACTGCTTTCTTATAATGTTTCTTTGCCTGGTCTTTTTCACCAAACCGAAGCAGAACCAGTGCCATATATGCCTCAGCACGCTCCAGTCCCCAATAGTATCCATTTTTCTCAAAACAGGCAATCGCTTTTTCAAGATAAGTTCTGGCCTCTGTATTTTTTTCCATAAAATAATACATCTGACCTACATTAGAATAAAACTGTCCCAGACCATTTGTTACGACTTTTTCTGTTCCCTTTTCTATCGCTATTTTATAATAAGAAAGTGCAGATTGATACTCTTTCATTTCCCTGCATACATCTCCGATGTAATTATAGCAAGCCGCAATATTCATTGCATACTGTCCGCTTCCCCCGTCGCGGTTTTCAAAAAACTCCCTGGCCTGTGTCAGAAGTGCCCTGGCTTCTTCATATCTTCCCTCATGAAGCAGATACCAACCTTTGAGTCTCATAAAAATACCTTTTTCATCGGTATCTGTCTCATCGATTAATTTCATTCCCTCTTTCACATACTTTTTAACCAACAGAAGATTCTCTATCTGAATTCCATAGAAAATCATCTGTTTATAATTATTCAGACGTGCTTTATTATCATTTAAGGTCTCTGCAAGCGATTCGCTTGCCTTGATATTCGCCAGTCCGGTTTCATATTCTCCGATAGCAATATCAAAACGACCTTTTACATAATACATTTCCATTTTCATTTCCTGAAGCTGATGAGAATCTCCTTCAAACCGGATTACCTCTTCTGCCAGGCGCAAAATTTCGTCTGCATGAAAAGAAAGTTCCTGGTTATCGTCGCCATATTCCATCTCCCAATGAAGAACAGGAAAGTTTTCATTGACTATCGTATAATATTCTTTCAAATATGCAATTTTATATTGATATACCTTCACCAGATTATGGCACTTCTCATAGTGGTGAATTGTCATTGGGAGATACGCAAAATTTTTCTTTCCTGTTGCTTTTGCCTCGTAATATTCTGCTAAAATCTGATGGTATGCTCTCTTTTTACCTACACTTTGTTTGTCATAAATATACTCTTTAAACACCTGATGTTCAAATTTATAATAAACATTCCAGCCTACTAAGAGTTCTTTGATTAAATGTCGTTCCTGAAGTTTCTCTAGGACACGAACCAATGTCAGGCGATCCATATCCAGATGCAAAAGCTCAATCTCTTCGATACTGACTTTCTCCGGAAACAGACTCATACAGTTTAATACCTCCAATTCCTGTTCCGGCAGCCCAACCAGACGCGCTTTTATCACATTGTTGGTTTTCTGTGATTTTTCAAGGGTATACCCTTTTTCTTTCATCAGATTAATGGATTCCATCAGGAAAAATGCATTTCCTTCTGTCATGCGGTATACATTCTGTCGTTTCTTTTGATCTTCACTCAACTCCGGAAGAAACTTGCATAAAATTTCGTTGGTTTCTTTTTCATTAAACGGAAACAGATTAATCACATGAAGCCAGCCTTTTTTTACAATGTTATTTAAAGACTCCATCACATCGGCATCTTTTTCCTGATTAAACGTGCACATCAAAAGAATCTTATGCGTACCAAAAGTAAGAAGCAGACGATTTAACAGCTGAAGACTGGTCTGATCCATCCACTGGATATCATCAAAAAACAGAACCACTTTATTGTGCTCCAAAATCTTACGGAACATGTCAATCACTGCCTGCTCCATGACCTGATAATTCAGTGCACCGGATTTTCCATTTTCCTCCATGACTTTTCCCTTAAAAAAATGTTCCAGCTGTTCCCATTTTTCTTCACTCATGGATTCTCTTAAAACCTGATAATCCGCCCTCTGTTCCACTTCCCAGAAAATATCACTCCATGGACGAAGGAAAAATTCGGATTCCTCACGATAGCAGGCCGCATACAGACCAATCATCTGATAGCCCTTTACCATCTGCATTGCTTTATCGAGCAGTGCTGATTTTCCAACACCGTCTTCTCCGCCAATTGCCACACATCTGGGACATCCATCTTTTGCTCCGCCCACAATACATTCACTGATTTGGTAAATTTCCTCATTTCTTCCCCAGAATGGCAAGTTCCAGATAACGCCATCTGAGTTTGTATTTCCTTTTACATTAAAAATCCGGTGAAATAATTCGGTTACTTCTGACGATGGTTCTACGCCAAGCTCATCCGCAAGAATTTTCTCCAAATCATAATACAATTTGATTGCCATATTATAGTTTCCATTTAAGGCATAAATATCCATAATTTCATAATACAGCTTTTCATTATACGGATCCTGTTTTAATAAAATATTACTATATTTTTGAATTTCTTCCATATTTTTTGTCGCATCCGCTTTATACAGTTTTTCACGTGCCACTTTCACGAACCGTTTATTATACTGTTCCTGCATGGCTGAAATCCATTCCTCAAATTCATAACTGTTTTTAATCATGAAATGAGAAAGAAATCCCTGCTCCTCTGCATCAAGCAAATTCTCATCATTGAGATTATCCCAGTCAATTTCTGGCATACACTCCGGATTAAGAGAAATGCTCGTATGACCAACTGTCACAAGGATTTCTTTTCCTAAGAGTTTTTTTATCTGATATACTGCTTCTCTAAGGTTTTTTCTTCCAACATTTTCGTTGTCCGCTCCCCAAAGCACAGATATGATTTCCTCTCTCGTTGCTGTTTTCTTTACACACAAATAGTAAAAAAAGCCCTCCGCCTTCTTATATGGAAAGTTCACTCTCTCCCCATCCATCTCCACATAAGGGCGTCCTAGAAGATATACTTTAATATTTGCCACTTTTTATCCCTCACATTTGTAATAGAAGAACAGATGAATATTGCCATTTTTCATTCTGTCCGGTATCTCTGATCCAGGTACAAAACCATACCTGCTTTTCAGTTCTATACTTTAGTATACTCTACTCGTACAACTTGTGTCAACTCTTGTCAAATTGTCTAAAAATTTATTGAAAATATTTTCTTTCTAGTATAAGATAAACTTATCATCAATCTTCAGAGGGGGAATCTTATTGTTACGAAAACCAAAAATACTCTATTACTCAAATGGACAAACTCAAAAAGAAAAAGCCATCGAAAAAGCCGCAAAACGCCTTGGCGCAGATTTTATTTCCATTTCTGAAACAGATTGTACCCAGACCGTCGGTTATCTTGCTAAAGTAAAAGGATTTCCAGTGCATAAAACTTCTATTCTGGAAAACATCTCTGCTGTCTGTCAGGATGTGATGATTCTCTGCTATTTTCCAAATACCCGTCTCGACCTTTTACTTGCATCTATTCGAAACGGTGAAACTCCTGCTGTTGATTTAAAAGCAATCCTGACACCACAAAACTGCTTCTGGACTTTTTCTCAGCTTTATCAGGAATTACTTGAAGAACATTTAAGTCTGTTTTCCAATCAGGAATGACCCATTCTATCTTATATAGCACAACTACATTAATATAGAAGAAAAAGCCGGTTTTCGAGATAGAAAACCGGCCTTTTCTTCTTAGAACATCTTTTTACCAAATGGATTTTTTATTTCGACAGGCTTTTTTACTACTCCTGCTGAAATGGTGTATTGAAAACCTGAATATGTCGTTTGACATTTTCATAAGTTCCCTCTGTCATTGCTGTATTTAAGTCAAAATAGTTATGCTTTTCATTTGAAGCAATATATTCTTCTACTTTCTTTATTAAACTGTTAAAACTTGCTGTCGCAATATTTACCTTTCTGATTCCAAGTGAAATTGCTTTCTGGAAGTCTTTGTCTGTAATTCCGCTTCCTCCATGCAGTACCAACGGAATATCTACATTTTCATGAATCTTTCCAAGCACATCAAATGCCAGTGTTGGAGCTACCGGATAATTTCCATGTGCATTCCCAATTGCAACTGCTAATGCGTCAATTCCTGTCTCTTTGGCAAATACCTTTGCATCATCCGGGTCTGTACAACGGATTCCATGGTCACAGCTTCCATCTTCACTTCCACCAACCAGACCAAGCTCCGCTTCTACAGTTGCTCCATATTGTTTTGCCAGCTCTACTACTTTTTTTGTATTTGCAATATTTTCTTCAAATGGAAGAGTGGATGCATCTAACATAACAGAAGTAAATCCAAGTTCCAGCGCTTTCTGTACCGTTTCAAATGTAAGACCATGATCCAGATGAACTGCAACATCTACTTTCGCTTCTTTTGCAGCCTGAACCATCATTGGTCCCATTAGATGAAGTGGAGAATGTTTCAGACGCACCTCTGCAATCTGAAGAATAATCGGTGTATCTAATTCCTCCGCTGCCTGAATTGCTCCTCGTACCATTTCCATATTTCCAACACTGAATGCTCCGCATCCAATCTTATTTTTCTGTGCTCTTTCGAGTAATTCTTTCATTTTTACAAGTGACATAATCATTCTCCTTCCTGACAAACTGCTGTCTGACATGCATTTACTTTTTCTTTTTTAATTTCTCTCTCTAATAAAATTAAAGAAATCAATGCGAGTGCTGCGCTGAATGCTCCAATAGCAAATACAGCATTGATGTCATATCCATTTCCAAGCACGGTATTGGTAATTGCCGGTGCACTTAGAGTTGCCACCGCAATACCAAACATAACATATCCATAATTTTCTCCAGAATGTTCCATTCCAAAAATAGAACTCGATAAAGATGGGAAACTTCCCATAATTCCACCATAACAGGCATACATCATCACAACGCATACAGTTGTAATTCCTGCCGGTGCAAATACCAAGAGTAACATTGCAATCACTGCTACCACCAATACTACTTTTACACAGATAACTCTTCCTACTTTATCCGCAGCTGTTGGCAGACAAAGCCTTGTAGCTGCATTACAGACCGAACCTGCCATAACCGCCGCAACTGCAACTGAAGCACTGATTCCTCTGTCTATCTGTACCGTCTGTGACAATGGAGATAAAATCAGATATGGAATCAAGCCAAACATCATAGTTGCAAACAGGAAATAAAATTTCTTTGTGCGGAACATTTCTCCGGATGTATACTGTTTTCCTGTGTACACCGGCTTTCCGCCTGCCTGCACACTGCCTGTTCCAACTTCCTCTGTTTTTGGATTTCGGATAAAGATACTTGCCAAAATCCATGAGATTCCAATAAACGTTCCGATTATTAAAAATGTTTTTTCAATTCCAACTCCAGAAAGCAAACTTCTCGAAACCGGTGCCATGAAAAATCCAAACAGACCGTTTGCCGTTACAATCACGCCCGATGAAAATCCGGTTCTTCCCGGAAACCATTTCTGTGCGGTAGAAAGAATGGTTGTATAAATCATTCCCTGTCCAAATCCCTGTAACAATCCATACGTGATATACATCATGACCGGTGATGGTCTCAGTGCCAGTGCACTTAACAAAATACTGGCTGTAAAAATTGCACCGCCCGATACGATTGCAATCTTTGGATTTCTCTTATCCTGAATTCTTCCTCCTACAATATTTCCGAGTACAAATGTGACAAAACTCAGATAAAAACACATCGATGTCTGACCCTGGCTCCATCCGGTTAACTCCATTGCATACGGCTGGTAAATCGACCAGATATGTGGATAACCTGTAAAAAAAATGGCAAATGCACCAAATACCAGTATCAGATATTTTGTAACCGCTCCTGTCCTTTCTTTTTTCATAGCTTCTCCCTCTTTTTTTGATAATATTTTGAATATCTTTTGGTTAATTCTTGATTATAAATTATCATCTTTTTGGTAATTCGTCAATAGTCTTTTCAAAATTTTTAAATTTTGCTTCACAAGTTACTCAAAATATTATACAATAATACTCACAAAACAACTTTTTGAAAGAGGGTTTAATATGAGAACCAAACGAATTGACTTAATTGAACGTTATATAGAAGAAGAAAAACTGGTTTCCTTAGATGTACTCTGTGAAAAATTCGCTGTATCCAAAAACACCATACGCCGCGACATTGAAGAACTGGTCAAAAAAGGCGTCGTAGAAAAAGTATACGGAGGTGTTTCCTTTAAAGTACCACCATCCGATACCCCGCTCGTTCCTTATGAAAAACGCCACACTGTCTTAAATACAGAAAAAGATACCATCTCAAAAAAAGCCGCCTCTTTTGTAAAAGAAGGCGACATTATTTACATTGATACCGGAACAACCTGCTTAAATATGGTCGATTATCTGGCACATGTTCCATGTACAATTATTACAAACAGCCTGAGGATTTTTATGAAAGCTGTACAATATCCGGATTTGCAGATTATTTCTCTTCCCGGCAGACTAAACCGTGATACATTATCCTTTGTCGGAAGTGAAATTCCAACCTATCTGCGTACTTACAACATTACGAAAGCATTTATGGCATCTACCGGAGTCAGTATTCAAAACGGTCTGACCAATGCCTCTGCCGATGAATATGCAATAAAAAAAACGGTCGTAGAAAACAGCCAGACCCGCTTTTTACTCTCCGACCATACAAAATTCGGGAAATTTGCACTCATGACTTATTGTCCACTTAGTGAAATTCAATATTTGATTACGGATACTACGCCACAACAGAAATATCTGGATTACTGTAAAGAACATGAAATTATAATAGAAGTGGCAAAATAAGTTTCGTACAGTGTAAATTAAGCAGCTGCTATATTGACACCAAACGATTTTCTCCTATACAGGCAGAGAAGTGAGACGTAGCGGTGACTACGACGATTGACGAAAACGCAGTAAATAAAAAACGGCTCTCAATCACTTGAAAGCCGTTTTCTCAGTTCTTATACAAACTGATTACATCCTTTATCATAAGTATAATCAATATTGCCCAATTTCTTCTCTAATTCGCTTTTGTCCAAATTCATTGCCTGGCACATATCATCTAAAGAAGAATAGAAATCTCTCAGTTTCAAATTTACAAAACTTAACAAAATCATTGGGTCTTTCGGTATCATTTTACTTTACTCCTTCTTCACGCTTTGCGGTCAACTCTCCATTTTCTACGTCTATGACGATGGTATCTTCCGCTCTTACACTTCCGGAAAGAATCAGTTTTGCGGTCAGTGTTTCCACATATTTCTGCAGATATCTCTTCAGAGGACGAGCGCCGTATACCGGGTCATATCCGCCCTCAATAATATAGTCTTTTGCTGTATCTGTCAAGCGTAAAGATAATTCCTGATCTTTTAATCTGCGATTCAAATCAGCCACAAGTAAATCAACAATTCCACCGATATTCTCTTTTGTCAATGGCTTGAACATTATAATTTCATCCAGACGATTTAAAAATTCCGGTCTGAAATGAGCACGCAGTTCTGCATCTACTTTGTCCCTTGCATCCTGACTGATTTCACCATTTTCTTCGATTCCATCCAACAAGTAAGGAGAACCGATGTTGGATGTCATAATCAGAATCGTATTTTTAAAGTCTACGGTACGTCCCTGCGAATCTGTGATACGACCATCATCCAATACCTGTAACAATACATTAAAGACATCTGGATGCGCTTTTTCAATTTCATCAAATAAAACTACGGAATATGGTTTTCTTCTGACTGCTTCGGTCAGCTGACCACCTTCTTCGTATCCAACGTATCCTGGAGGCGCTCCAATTAAACGAGACACGGAATATTTCTCCATGTATTCACTCATATCGATACGCACCATGTTCTGCTCATCATCAAACAGCGTTGCCGCCAAAGTCTTAGCCAATTCTGTTTTACCAACACCAGTTGGACCAAGGAACAGGAATGAACCGATTGGTTTTGTTGGGTCTTTAATTCCGGCTTTGGAACGAATAATGGCATCTGTTACTTTTGTAACCCCTTCATCCTGTCCAATGACACGTTTATGCAGTTCCTCTTCCAGACCAAGGATTTTTGTCTTTTCTCCTTCAGTCAGTTTTGCTACCGGAATACCGGTCCATCTTGAAATAATTCTTGCAATTTCGTCATCGGTTACACTTTCATGTACCAGAGATAAATCCTGATTTTTCACTTTTTCTTCTTCGATTTCAAGCTGTTTTTGCAGTTTTGGCATTTCTCCGTACTGCAATCTTGCTGCCTCATCAAGATTATAATCTCTCTGCGCTTTCTGAATTTGTTTATTCATATCCTCAATCTGCTCACGCAGTTTGGATAATTTCTCAACGGAAGCTTTTTCATTATCCCACTGGGCTTTTCTTCCATTAAATTCATCACGCAGTTCTGCCATTTCTTTCTGCAGTTCCACCAGACGATCCTGACTTAAACGGTCATTTTCTTTTTTCAGCGCTGCTTCCTCGATTTCCATCTGCATCAGTTTACGATTTAACTCATCAAGTTCTGCCGGCATGGAATCAAGTTCGGTTTTAATCAGAGCACAGGCTTCATCCACCAGGTCAATCGCTTTATCCGGTAAGAAACGATCCGAAATATAACGGTTTGATAATGTTGCTGCTGCAACCAATGCACTGTCTGTAATCTTTACGCCATGGAATACTTCATAACGCTCTTTTAATCCACGAAGAATTGAAATCGTATCTTCGACTGTCGGTTCATTTACCATAACCGGCTGGAATCGTCTTTCAAGAGCTGCATCTTTTTCAATATACTGACGATATTCATCAAGAGTCGTTGCACCAATACAATGCAGTTCACCTCTTGCAAGCATTGGTTTTAACATATTTCCGGCATCCATTGCACCTTCTGTTTTACCGGCACCTACAATCAGATGAAGTTCATCGATAAACAGAATAATTTTTCCTTCACTCTTTCTGACTTCTTCCAATACCGCTTTTAAACGTTCCTCAAATTCACCACGGTATTTCGCACCTGCAACCAGTGCGCCCATATCAAGGGCAAAAATCTTTTTATCTTTTAAGCCCTCCGGAACATCACCTTGTACAATACGCTGTGCTAATCCTTCTACTGCTGCTGTTTTACCAACACCAGGTTCACCAATTAAAACCGGATTGTTTTTGGTTTTTCTTGAAAGAATACGAATGACATTTCTGATTTCGGCATCACGACCGATAACCGGGTCAAGTTTCTGCTGTCTTGCTTTTTCTACCAAATCCTGACCATATTTATTTAAGGTATCATAAGTTGCTTCCGGATTATCAGAAGTCACTCTCTGGTTTCCTCTTACTGTACTCAATGCCTGTAAGAAACGTTCCCTTGTAATTCCATATTCCTGCCAGAATGATTTCATAGTCGGACTCGGGTTATTTAAAAGTGCCAAAAATAAATGTTCAACAGAGACATATTCATCTCCCATTGCTTTAGCTTCGTCCTCCGCACTGACCAGTGCTTTATTTAAATACTGACCAATATACTGCTGACCTCCGGACACTTTTGTTCTGGCATTTAATGCCTGTTCAATTCGATTCAGGAAATGCTCTTTCTGAATCTCCATTTTTTCAATCAGCTTCAGTATCAGGCTGTCCTCCTGATGCACCAGGTTGTAAACCAGATGCTCCTGCTCAATCTCCTGATTTCCAAATTCATAAGCAGTCTTTTCCAAATCCTGTACTGCCTGAAGTGATTTCTGTGTAAATTTGCTAATGTTCATAAAAATCCCTCCATCTATATCAAAGGCTATTGTTTTCTTGTTCTATTGCAAATATAACACCTTTTGTTAGCACTGTCAAGAGATGAGTGCTAATTTTTTTATGAAGAATTTGTGAACGCTACGAGCCATGCAAAACGGTGAAAAAAGGCGCCTTTTTTTGCTATTTTATAGGGCGACAGCCCTACAGCGAGGGAATTTTTTCCCGAACTGTGCATGGCGTATGCCACTACTTCACAGAAATTTTTCACTTGCTTTCGCACTCGATTTTCTTAATTTGACCACATTTTTACGACAAATTCTTGGAAAAATAGAACCATCTTCATTGTTTTTTCTGATAAAATTTTGTACTTTGTTCCACTCTTTTCCAACTGTGCTTTATACTCCTCACATTCCTGTACAATCGCCTTTTTTTGCATTGTCCATTCAGAAAAATTAATTGCCCAAATAGATATATATATACAACCCTATAGGTTCTCTCTTGCCAGACATATTTCTTTCAGCGCCTCCCCAATATCTCCATCTACCCCGATCGACTTTCCAGCAATTTCTGAAGGAATATAGACTTCTCCTTTATTGAAGGTGATATAAACTGCTTCAGGTTCAGAAGCAGTAAGACTCATGAAAGGCTCTTTGATCATACGGTTTCGCCATCCCACGCCCAATTCCAGAATCGCTATTCTTTTACCATGATATTTCTTAATAAAGTTCTGATAGTCTTGCATTTTCTTTTGGAGCTGTTCGGTCTGAAAGAATGCATTGCTGTTTGCCATATTGACCGTAACTGGCCCTCCACAGCAGGAACAGCAGGGAACCAGTTCTGAGGGGATCTGTCCGTTTTTTTCAGCTTTCGCCATTTTGAGAATTTCATTCTGGTTTTCGTAAGGATCTGTTCCGCATCCATTCTGGCACCGGGACTGGGTGAGACGGTCTTCCATCTCAAAGACTTTATCCCTGTCAAATCCTGCAGGCACGAAATGGTCCTCGCCATTGGAGGTCACAATAAAATAATCTTTGGAACCAACCAGACGATACAGATCCTCCATTATAGGACCGGGCTGTTCCAGATAACATTTCCGGCTGATCAGTCTGCTGAAAAATGCCCATTTAGATTCTTCTGTAGGATACTGAAAGAATAATCCCTGCAGTATGTTTCTGATCCCGTATCTGCTGCGGAAATCTCCGAAATCTTTCTGAAACCAGTGATCATCTGCAAAAATATTGTATCCTTCTGAAATAGATAATCCGTTACTGGCGCCGATGAGAAGAGCGTCTGCTTCCTGGATAGCTTTATAAATATTTCTGAAGTTTTCTTCCATAATGTTATTTCTCCTTTTCCAACTGTATCCGAAGTTCCTTTAATATATCTGCCAGATCGCCTTGCAGGTAAAGACTTCTCCCTTTTAAATGTTCCGGAGCAGAAGAGGCTTCCTGGTTCAGACAGACGTAAAACACCTGGCTGTTACGGGCCGTCATGTCCCAGAAAGGCAGTCTGAGCACCCCCGGTGTCATCTCTCTAATCTTTTCCGACAAGTACAGCCTTAAGAGCCAGATATAGCTGACCTGTAGGCAGATGCCACATACTGTAAATATATTTTGTATAGTAGATCCATTGCTGTTCCAGGGAAGAGTAGCCGTAATAGAATCCGGCAAAAGAAGAATTAAAATGGTAGTAGTCTTTGAATTCTCCCAGATGTGTTTCTAATGCAGGAGCCCAGTGGTAATGGTTAAATCCCGCAGCACTGGATAGTCCGGAACCTACGCCTACTACCACTGCATCAGCATCTGTGATCAGCCAGACAAGGGATTCTATGTCCTTGTGACTATGCTTCTCCATGCTCCTTGTTTTGCTCTTTCTTTACCCTCACTGCCTCCTGCAGCACCAGGGCAATGTCTTCTTTGATAGCCAGCCCCTTCTGTTCTATTTCTCCAGGAAGAAGGGCGTCCTTTGGATTAATGGTAATGTAAAACGCCTTAGGCAGGGAGTATGTGAGATTCCAGAAAGGTTCCTGAATAAACATAGGGGTCATTCGTCCTACGCCCAACTCCAGAAAAAGGATCTTCTTCTCTTTATTCTTTTCCAGAAATTCGTTGATCTTCCGGTATTCGTCTCTATACTTGGCACCTTCCAGGAATGTATATCCCCGTACCCAGGGCTCCATCTGGGCTCCGCATTTTGGACAGCGGGGGATCATTTTGGCGGGGATACACAGATTCTCGTCAATAGCTGCATTCATGGCATAGACCATATCCTTGTTGTAATAAATCTGGTCATGACATCGGCGGCTGCACTGATAATAGCGGGAATCACCCTGGATGGCGCTTAATTTTTCTTCGGACACCACACGGGTAAACTGGAAGTCCTGATTGGTGGTCATAATATGATAGTTTTTACCCTCGAGGAGTTCCATGAGATCGTAGTAAGGCTGTCCTGTAGGACACTCATATTCCATATAGCCCATACGTACAAGAAATGCCCAGTGAGCTTCCGGGGAAGGATAATGATAGTAAAATCCGTTAAAGGCTCCGGTAAATCCATATTTTTTATGGAAATCCCCCAGATATTTCTGAAATATCGCATCATTCTGATAGAAAAAATTATAGCCACAGGAAGCGGACATGCCGGCTGCTGCTCCTACCAGAATGGCTTCAGCAGAATTAAGTTTATCTAATAAGGTCCGGGCATTTTTTTGATATGCATTTTCAAAAACAATATTTTTCATTGGCTGCATGGTTGACTTTCCTTTCTTTTGTTGTTATTATTAAAATTACATCAAGATTGTACCATGTTAAAATATAAATTACAAGAAGAAAAAGAACATCTGACCAGTTCCCAGATTGCAAAAAGTGTAAAAACAAATCCTGCCTATATCCGGCAGCTGATGGCCGCGCTGAAAAATGCAAGCCTTATCTCCAATACCCAAGGTCGGGCAAACGCCTGTCTTACCAAACCTGCGGATGAAATTACTATGCTGGATATATACCGGGCAGTGGAGGGAGAAAAGCCTTTGCTTCATCTTGATATTGATACCAACCCAGAGTGTGGAGTATACTGATAATAATAAAGAGACTGTAACATTCATGGAAAACTATGAGTTGTTTCAGTCTCTTGAGGCACCTCTTTTACATCTCAACTTATTCAATCATTTTTTGCGCCGCCCTGTATTTTCCGATCCCCGTACTTCTTCATGATAGAAATAGTCCACGATTACAGGATGGCCTGGCTCTGCGCGGCCATAAGGCAGTTCGTTGTCTACAAAAGGACAGTCGTATTTTTGGGATATCTGTGCTGCCTGGTTTTCCAATGCCCGAAAATAACTTCGATCTCCCTTGCGATAGATTTCATCATACAGGGTAACAAGGTGGGGATAACATTTCTGAATATAATCCAGGATCTCCTGTTTGAAACCACCGCGGAGATTTAGATTTTCTAACCATACCAGGTCACACTGATCTTTCACACGTTCAAAAATCTTTTCAAAATCTGTGATGCCCGGAAATACTGGGGAAATGAAACAAACCGTGCGTATTCCGGCTTCGTATACCTGCTTCATTGCCTCAAGTCTGCGGCTGATGCTGACAGCTTGATCCATGTCTGCCTGAAATTTTTCATCTAATGTGTTGATCGACCATGAGACAGTGACTTTTCCCATTTCTTTTAGCAAGTCAATATCCCGGAGTACAAGATCCGATTTCGTACAGATAAGGATTTCTGCACCGCTATTTTTTAACTGTTCTAAAATCCTGCGGGTATTTCTTATCTCCTTTTCCTGGGGCAGATACCCATCTGTCACCGAACCAATCACTACCCGTTGGTCTTTATATTTTCTCGGGTTTTTAATTGCCGGCCAGTGTTTTATATCCAGAAATGTTCCCCACGATTCGGTATGCCCGGTGAACCGTTTCATAAAAGAGGCATAGCAGTATTTGCAGCCGTGGGTACATCCTACATAAGGATTGACAGAATATCCCCCCACCGGAAGACTGGATTTAGTCATGATATTTTTTGTTTCTACATCCCGGATCAGAAGATCCTTTTCCATTATTTTTTCCATGCGTTCTGTTCCTCCAAAACCCGAATAAATGCCGAGGGCAGATCCTGGATCATTTGATTATCTCCCATAACGGGAAGTAGATCCTCTTTCATAAACACCGGTTTTGAATCATCTACAATCAGAATTTTTTGTCTTTTATTCATATTTTTTTACCTTTATCCTTGTTGATTTTATGATGTTCCAAATCATATCAGATTGCATCATTTTAATACCAGTTTCTAACATCTTGCTATTTTCTTCTATATTTACTCCTTTTCTTTTTTCTAAATAATAAGCATTACATATGACCATACTTCAAACTGCTTTTGAAAAATAGTTAAATTAATATAATGTCTATTTTGCCATTACATCAAATATCTCCTTAATTTTTCGAATTTCATCCGTAGCTGTCTTGCTGCATCCATAAGG
>JABLTL010146357.1_pt1 | contig 43769 bp, 44 predicted proteins | sample 7160151 | NCBI WGS metagenome assembly JABLTL01 (sample SAMN14651223, study PRJNA627086) | human gut metagenome | isolation source: feces | host: Homo sapiens | reverse complement strand
TAGTAGACAGTATTTTATGTAAAAGAAGTAATAAATGCTTATTTTACAATACTTTCATACATACGATACAGTCTGCTACTAAAAATAAATTATGAAAGAAATAATTTTAGGAAATCACATACGAAAGGTTCCTTCAGTTGCAGTTGGATGCATGCGCCTTTCTGAAAAATCGAAGGATGAGATGAATCGTTTTATTCATGCAGCTCTGGAACAAGGTGCATACCTCTTTGATCACGCGGATATCTATGGTGATGGTATGAGCGAGAGCATATTCGGCGAAGCGTTCGCAGATGATTCATCCATAAAGCGTGAAGATATTTATCTTCAGTCAAAATGTGGCATCCGCCAAGGCTTCTATGATCTCTCAAAGGAGCACATTCTGAAATCTGTCGATGGCATTTTACAAAGGCTCCATACAGATTATCTTGATCTTTTGCTTCTTCACCGTCCGGATGCACTCGTAGAACCGGAAGATGTTGCTGCTGCATTTGATGTTCTTTATGAAAGCGGAAAGGTTCGCCATTTTGGAGTTTCAAACCATAAGCCGATGCAGATTGAACTGCTGCAGAAATATGTCCGCCAACCACTCGTTGTCAATCAGGTTCAGTTCAGCATCCCTGTTTCCAATCTTGTTGCAAATGGCATGGAAGTCAATATGGAAACCCTGGGTTCAATCGATCACGATGGAAGTCTGCTCGACTACTGCCGCCTCCACAATATCACTCTCCAGGCATGGTCTCCGTTTCAGATGCCGGCATGGAAAGGCTGCTTTCTCGGAAGCGACGAATACCCTGAACTGAATAAAAAACTTCATGTGATTGCCGAAAAATATAATGTCAGCGATACTACTATTGCGGCTGCGTGGATTTTACGTCATCCGGCAAATATGCAGATTGTTACCGGCACTGCAAGTGAAAGCCGCCTGAAAGAAATTATCGCGGCGTGCGATATTACTCTGACTCGTGAGGAATGGTATGAGCTGTACCTGGCGGCAGGTCATCTGCTTCCGTAGGGATTATCGATTACCGGCATTATTTTCAAAATGCCGGTAATCCTTAGAATTAGCAAGTTGTACAAAAGAATCTTCTCTTTTACGAAGTCTGGTCTCATAAACGAGATAAAGGTTCTGGCAGATGCAGAGCTTGTGAACAATCTGGAGCAACTGGCAGCTGCAGCAAGTGTTACACCAACACCAGAACCACCAGATGGAAATCCATTACTTTAAGCAGCCGGAATATCTTACAACCATACAGAAGTATCTGATACAGGTACTTCCTCAGCAAATGCTATAGCATCAAATCTTCCATATGGTTCAGCACCATTAACCAAAATAATACAGATGCCTCAAAGAAAGATAATTTAATACAAACCTATACTAATTTGCCACCGAAACGATGTGATACAGAGTAGTTGCTATTAGTAGTAAATTAGTAGCAGGGCAAAAGAAAAAGTCTCGGAATCCGCTTATTTGCGGGTTCCAAGACTTGTGGCTACTATTTGAACTCCTATTTGCAAAGTTGTTGTGTAGTGTTTTCGTTGGTTTTGGTGGAAGAGACCAGGGAGTTTTGTCTGATTTCTACCTGTTGCGTAGATTTTTAGGGGATTGTATTGTCATTTTGTTGTCACTAACAAAACTACTTCTCAACATCTTTTAGTAACTTTACCAATCTTGCTTTAATGTTTTCAAATTCAATTGACAACTGTTGTTTTGCAATATTTGTAATAACAGATGTATGTCCCACAGCATCTCTAACAGGTTTATACATAACCGCCGACCTACTTAAAGCCGGGTCTTTCTGACCATCAGCTGCTTTATCTATAAAGTTTGATAAATACCCCATATCCAAATAAAACATATCATCATCTGATATTCTTATATCGTAGCTTATGTTTGCTTTACCTTTATTTTCTTCTTCTTTATGTTTCCATTTTTGAGCTTCAGCAATAGCCTCCGGACTTAATGTCATTTTTTTATACTTTATATACTCTCTCAAAAGATTCTCTGATATAAAACATTCTGTATATGATGGAATATTATACTGTGCCTCTTCACTTAGCTTTTTAATCCACTTGTCTACCAATCCATCTTTTTTGACAAACTTCTCTTGCTTTCCCATATCTTTTAATGTTGTGTTAAATAGTTCTTGTGCCTTTCTAGCTCTAGGAGTTATTGACACATTATCTGGATCACCGTCATCTCCTTGATCACGTCTCAAAACATCCCAGTCTTCAATAATCCGTTTAAATAGCTTCCCAAATTCATCTATAAATTCTTTGAAATCTGGTTCATCTGAAATAATCCCTTCTCTGCTACTAGTAAAGATATCTTTTGTATCACCTTTATCCAAATCATCATAATGAATTTGTCCATAAACATAACTTTCGACAATTCTGGCAGTTGGAATATGTCTTAAAATATCCCTTTCACGTAATCTACCATTAACAAACAAATCTATAGTTACTTTTTCCTGTGTACCTCTTATTTTAACTCCAGATGGTTTTTTCACAGATGCAACATATCCTTTTATTTTCATTGTAGAAAATAATTTTTTTGCTTCTGATTCTAATGATAATTTTTCCAAAAACGGATCAACAATATCGTTTATTTTCCACAAAAACTGCGTATCATCTGCCAAGTCTTTTAACATATCCTCATTAATCAATTCACCATTTACATGTATATTAAACTGCTCATCAATCAATGAAAATCTAAAATATAAAGCAATTGCCTTCTTTATATAATCTATTGTATTGAAGATGCCATTATTTACTTTCTCAAACACTATGCAGGTTCCTTTTTCTAACCTATTCATAGCATTTAGCATTTCATCACTCAAAGTTTCCAACATGTAATCTTGAGAATTTAAATCATCTGTAATAGCTTTGTCAAGTGCTGAATTATCAATGACTCCGCCAACAGCATCTTCACCAACTTTTTTTGATGCAATATGTATCTTTTGAGCACATGATAGCAATGCTAATTTTCCAATCCCCTTTCTTCCAATAAAGGGTCTATTTAGTGTCGAACGATAATTCCCATTTTTCCTCTTAGAATACCCTATTTTAAGGAATTTCTCCTGAAAATCTTCGCCTGACATTCCGTTTCCATCATCTTCAATTGCCATATAGTTATTTTCCCTATCAATCGTTATCCATATATTATGTGCATCTGCATCCCAAGAATTAGAAATAGCCTCACCAATAACCGTAATAATGTTTCGATAAAGATTTCTTCCCAAATGATTTAATACGCTTAATGAAATATTAAATGTATACTTATCGTTCATCTTTTGCGCCTTCTTTCTTTTATAAAACTAATTATTCTTTCTGTATTTTCTTTTTGTTTCATAGTGTGCTTTAATACTCAGCCCTATAATTTCACCCAATCTAGGAGGAACTGCATTACCAATATGCCTTGCAATGTTTTTTAAAATCACATCTTCGCCCTGTGGGACAAACGAATAATTTTGTGGAAACGTTTGAAGCATTGCACCTTCTCTTAATGTTAAAGCTCGATCTTGTACTGGATGTCCAAATCTACCAGTCCCATAACCAATAAACTGTGTCGTTATTGTAGGTGCTACATCATCCCATCTCATTCGACCATAAACAGAAGAATATGATTGTCCACTAGCCTTTTTATGACATTCAAGTACCAATTCTTCTGGCCAATCTCTCCAAGTTCCACCTTGAACTGAATGTTGAATTCTTTGGATATTTATTTCAGATAATGTAGCCGTTATATGCAAATTATCATTTACATTTTGTTCCCCTGCTGCTATTGGGGGTAAATTTCCTATAACTTCTCTTACAGTAACTGGTTGTTGATGGGTTGGTGCAATAAAACTGATTTTTTTTCTTTTTGATGCTAGCAATAAAAGTCTTTTTCTTCTTTGCGGAACGCCATAATCTGCCGCATTAACAACCTTATAAGTAACATTATATTTTAAATCTTCCAATACTTTTACAAAATCTTTAAACACTTGTTCATTCTCTAATTCTGGAACATTTTCCATAGACACTATATGCGGCTTAACTTCTTGTACTAATCTCCCAAACTGATACAGTAACTTCCAATCTTTATGCTTTTTTCTATTTTTTTTATCTTTCTGATGCCTAGAAAATGGCTGACATGGTGCACATCCAGCAAGTATTTTAACATCATATCCTCTAAGTAATTTTTTAATTTCTTTCCCAGTTACTTCCTCAACATTTCTATTGATAAAAATCGCATTATTGTTATGTGTATATGTGTATTCACAACTAGAATCCAAATCATATCCTGCTACGACATCTAATCCTGCTGCCTCTAGCCCACATGTTAAACCACCAACTCCACAAAACAAATCCACAACACCATATGTCATTCGTTTCCCTTCCTTCTCAAGACATGATATCTAGCATACACATATCATTTTTCCATTTACTAAACTCTAATCATGCCATCGTTCTTTTTTCAGTATTTTGAATAATCTCATACTCTGTATCTTCTTGTTTCTCTAACTGCTTTTTTGCAAACTCTGCAATCGGTTCCGCAACAGCCAATGCCAAACGTACTGGCACCGCATTTCCTATCTGTTTATAAACCAAATCCAACTTTGCATTATCGTTTCTACTGTTTGTACCTCTACTAAATTTATACCAATTCGGAAATGTCTGGATTCTTGCAATTTCCTTCACTGATAGGCGCCTATTGTTTTCTTCACCATCGCTAAAGATATACTTATCCTTACCTACATGTACCATAGGCTCTCCTGCTGGGTGAATAGGTGCCTGCCTTCCTGATGCCTGAATAGTAAAACTTGGCTGTGACCAAAGTTTTTTTCGATTACGTGACATAAAAATAGTTGAGTAAGAACCCGTAAAAAAATCCCCAGGATCATTCTCCAAATCACCAATTGCTTCACGCAGAGTAACTACTTCTTTCAACCCCTCTACACTATATCCATGTGTTGCTTGAGGATGTACATATTCGAAATTAATATCATTTCTTACTCCTACCAAAATTACTCGTTCTCTTATCTGCGGAACACCATATTCCGCCGAATTAAGCAACTTATGATAAATTGTATATCCTGCTGCTGCAAAGTCCTGAACAATCTGTTTAAACACTTCTCCCTTTCCAAGAGTCATCATGCCTTTTACATTTTCTGCTACAAAAATCTTAGGTTTACTCTGCATCAAACAACGGATAAAATGCAAGTATAAAAAGTTCCTCTTATCATCAACCAATCTCGGACCAGCCTCTGAAAAGCCCGGGCAAGGGAAACCGCCTAATACAATATCTGCCTTGGGAAACTCCTTTATTTTTCTTATATCACTCTTGTCCATATATATATATTTACCTGCATTCTGTGCATAGGTTTCTCTTGCTTCATCAAATATATCGTTTACATAAATCGTATTGAATACATTATTATTGATATTTTCATCAAAGACCTTTTTGTCGGCAAATGCTGCTTCCATGACTTCTTCACCCATAACTACTTTTAAGCCTGCTAATTCAAAGCCCAAATCCAGACCACCGCATCCCGAAAATAGCGACAGCAGGTTCCACTTATTTGGATCATAGTTAAGCTTATCAAACTCAATCTCTTCACTACAATCTGCAAATGCCTGTCTTTCTTCTTCAATTTTTTTATTTAGAAGTTCTTTTACTTCATCAACTTTATAATCTGGAGAGGGTTTAAATTTACCACGCCCTCTTTCTTCTAAAATAACAGCCATGTTTGTTACCTCTATACTATTTTATCAGTTCCCAAATTATCCTCATCAATATCTTCTGTTGTTCTAATATTTAATTTTCGCATATAATGAATAAGTCTTTCAGCCACCTCATCACCTTTTACTATTAATGGCTTGTCAAAAACAAGTTCGGGAACTAATCTATTATCAATTGCATCCCAATTTACTTGAACTGATAACGGTCTATTCCCATCCCATTTTTCAGCAAAAGTTCTGTAATTCAAAGCCTTACAAGCAAAATAAATATCCGGGTGCATCATTACATATTCTCTTATAGGAATCATTTTATCTATTACATCTTGCGCAGAATGAACATTCTCATCCATCAATATGTAGTTAGCCACACCGCTATCTCTTATGATTTGTCCACAAACACTCGCATTTTTCTTATCTGGAGAAAGATTACTTCCTGCATAAACATCTACTACCTGTTCATCTGTAAGTAACATTTTCCCAGATAAGTCTCCACCACTTTTATTAAGCAACTCAAATTTCCATCCGAGGGTAATTGAACCCTTTTCAGTTCTTCTAAATCCATTTTTATAAATCAGCATTCGCTCATAAAATTTATCCTGAATAGCTGTAGTAGAGTGTTCTATAATATCTATCCAATCCTCACCAAATAATTGTTCTGCACGTTCTGCGCTCATCTTGTTTTCAATAAAATCCGCATTTTCTTTCTTATAAGAAATTTTTATTTCAACTTCATCTTCACAAGATTCTGCCAATATATAAATATCCGTTTTCGGTTCACCTTTATGACATGTTGGTTTTCCAGATAACATTACTGTATATCCTTTCCCATTGAAGACAAATTCTGTCCCTTTTGACATAAATTCTAATATTCTTCTTTCCGCAGCACCAAAATCACCCATGGCAAACCTCCTAATACTGTTTTCTGCAAATTTCATCTTTCTCTATATTCACAAATGAATTAATGTGTAATTCTCCAATGTCAGTTGCATTTTTCCTTATAAAATCAAACAATTTCGGATAATTATCCAAATAATAATACATTTGAGGACATACAAAATTGGGGTTAAACTTACGAAGTATTTCTAACTCTATTTCCTTCGTCATCTGAAAAGACAACACCGGCATGGCATAAGCATGTCTTGTCAGGAAATCATCTATTCGTTCACACACTTCTTTGTCTGCTTTGTATTGTTCCTTCCATGTGTTAATATCAATTCTCTTACCCAAATGAATCCTTCCAACTATCATTTTTACTGGAGAACTGACATACATATATGCCATTATTTCTTCGTTTGGAAATGTTCTTCTATACTCAAATATCTTGCTACCATCCATAATTTTATTGTACCATCTTGGTTTGAAGCTCAATAACATTGTTCGCATTACAATTTACTTCCTTACAAATAATTAGAGAATTGTCTATCCAACAACATTATACCTATCCCATGTGTCCAATGATCAGGACTTGTATTAGCAATTTACTTAAAAAAGCATTTCCATTCATCGAAATAAAGACAAAATTCTAAAATCATTCTATCACAATTAACCCAACTTCTCTACAACAATTTTCCTTCTTCTTTGTGAAATCTCCCAACATCTCTTACTTTCTCCCCAATCTGTAGTTATAGCAAACATAGAACAATACTTATCTTTACGCTTTGAAGAAACTGCTGTAGAATTTGAAGATTATAAAGAGGAGTAATTTCCAAAATTATTGTCATTTGATTGTCACGCAACCAAAAACGAGCCAAGAAATGCCGTAAATTCTGCATTTCTTGGCTCTTGTACATTATTCAAACTCAATCGTTCCCGGTGGTTTGCTGGTCAGATCGTAGAATACTCTGTTTACGCCTCTTACCTCGTTGATGATACGGCTCATTACGGTCTGGAGGACGTCGAAAGGAATTTCGGCGGCTTCTGCTGTCATGAAGTCAACGGTGTTGACGGCACGAAGGGCTACGGCGTAGTCGTAGGTTCTTTCGTCACCCATGACGCCTACGGAACGCATATTTGTGAGGGCAGCAAAATACTGGCCGATTGAACGGTCAAGACCGGCTTTGGCTATCTCCTCACGGTAGATGTAGTCCGCATCCTGTACAATACGAACCTTCTCGGCTGTAACTTCTCCTATGATTCGTATTCCAAGTCCCGGGCCTGGGAATGGCTGACGGAATACAAGTTTCTCTGGGATGCCAAGCTCAAGACCTGCTTTTCGCACCTCGTCCTTGAAAAGGTTACGGAGAGGCTCGATGATTTCCTTGAAATCAACATAGTCGGGAAGTCCGCCCACATTGTGGTGTGATTTGATGACTGCCGATTCTCCGCCAAGTCCGCTTTCAACCACATCAGGGTAGATTGTTCCCTGGGCAAGGAAGTCAACGGCACCTATTTTCTTAGCTTCTTCCTCAAATACACGGATAAATTCTTCACCGATTATCTTTCTCTTCCGCTCAGGTTCTGTTACTCCTGCGAGTTTGCTGTAGTAACGTTCCTGTGCATTTACCCTTATAAAGTTAAGGTCAAACTGGCCGTTAGGACCGAATACCTGCTCAACTTCATCGCCCTCGTTTTTTCTGAGGAGGCCATGGTCTACAAATACGCATGTAAGCTGTTTGCCAATGGCTCTTGAGAGAAGTCCGGCTGCAACGGATGAATCCACACCACCTGAAAGGGCAAGCAATACTTTTCCATTTTCTACTTTTGCTCTGATTTCTTTAATTGTATTTTCAACAAAGGCATCCATTTTCCAATCGCCTGAACAACCGCACACACCACGGACGAAGTTGGAAAGCATCTTTGTTCCCTCCTGTGTATGCAAAACTTCAGGATGGAACTGGATGGCATAGAGATTCTTATCTCTGTTTTCGGCTGCTGCCACAGGACAGTCTGCAGTATGGGCGCAGATGTCAAAACCAGGTGCAACTTTTGATATATAATCAAAGTGACTCATCCAGCAGATTGTATTAGGGGTAACATCTGTAAAAAGTGGTGATGATGTTTCCACCATAACCTCTGTTTTTCCGTATTCCCTTACAGGTGCTTTCTCGACTTTTCCGCCAAGAACGTGCATCATAAGCTGTGCACCATAACAAAGACCAAGTACAGGAATACCGAGGTTGAACAATTCATCTGTGCACGAAGGTGCTCCCGGCTCGTAACAACTGTTAGGACCACCGGTAAGAATAATTCCCTTAGGATTCATGGCTTTGATTTTTTCAATGTCTGTCTTATATGAGTATATCTCACAGTACACATTACATTCCCTGACACGACGAGCTACAAGCTGGTTGTACTGTCCGCCAAAGTCTATAACTATGACCATTTCTCTATCCATTTCATATCTCCTTTTCTAATGTATGATTGCCCCGTGGAGCAATTCTTTCGCAATTCATATAATTACGTTCTGTCTCTTATCATATCTGATGAAAAGTATTTTTACAAGTATTTATAAGTATTTCTTTATATATTGTCCTGTGTAAGATTCAGGAATCTTAGCAACCTGCTCCGGTGTTCCTTTTGCAACAACAGTACCGCCTCTGAATCCGCCCTCCGGACCGATATCTATAATGTAGTCTGCTGTTTTTATGACGTCAAGGTTGTGCTCAATTACAACAACCGTGTTGCCTGCATCTGCAAGTTTGTGAAGAATTTCCACAAGCTTGTGAACGTCTGCAAAATGAAGTCCTGTCGTAGGCTCGTCCAGAATATATATTGTCCTGCCCGTACTTCTTTTACTAAGTTCGGTAGCAAGTTTGATACGCTGTGCCTCACCTCCTGAAAGCTCTGTAGAAGGCTGTCCGAGACGTATATATGAAAGGCCCACATCATATAATGTCTGTATTTTATTACGGATTGACGGTACGTTTTCAAAAAATTTAACTGCTTCCTCAACCGTCATGTTAAGGACATCATATATTGACTTCCCTTTGTATTTTACTTCAAGTGTCTCCCTGTTATAACGTTTTCCGTCACATACTTCACAAGGGACATATACATCAGGTAAGAAGTGCATTTCAATCTTTATGATACCGTCACCGGAACATGCCTCACATCTTCCGCCTTTAACGTTAAAGCTGAAACGTCCTTTACTGTAACCCTTTGCCTTGGCTTCGGCTGTAGATGCAAAAAGGTCTCTTATCATATCAAATACACCTGTGTAAGTGGCTGGATTGGATCTTGGAGTTCTGCCGATAGGTGACTGGTCTATATTAATTACTTTGTCAAGTTTTTCTATTCCAATGATATCCTTATGTTCTCCCGGAATACATCTTGCCCTGTTAAGATCCCTTGCCAGACGTTTGTAGAGGATTTCGTTTACAAGCGAGCTTTTACCGGAACCTGAAACACCTGTAACACATGTAAAAACACCTAACGGAATATCAACGTTAATATTCTTGAGATTATTTTGTTTTGCGCCTTTTATCTTTATCCAGTCTTTAGGCGTCCTGCGGATCTCAGGCACAGGTATTTTAATACGTCCGCTGAGATATGCACCTGTTATTGAATTTGGATTATTAATTATATCCTGAACCGTTCCTGCGGCAACTACTTCTCCGCCGTGCTCTCCCGCTGCCGGTCCGATGTCTACAATATAGTCCGCCGCATACATGGTATCTTCATCATGTTCAACAACAATAAGTGTGTTGCCAAGGTCCCGCAAAGATTTGAGGGCATTAAGGAGTTTGTCATTGTCCCTCTGATGAAGTCCTATACTTGGCTCATCAAGAATATATGCAACACCCATAAGTCCCGACCCTATCTGTGTGGATAGTCTTATTCGCTGTGCTTCTCCGCCGGATAATGTACCCGTTGCTCTTGCAAGAGTGAGGTAATCAAGACCCACCTTATTAAGGAAGCCTACTCTTGAACGGATTTCCTTAATAACCTGCTTACCGATTTTTTCCTGAACCGGTGTAAGTGTAAGTTTATCAAAATACTCTGCCAATTCAAGAACGGACAATTCCGTAACCTGATAGATATTTTTATCGCCTACCGTAACAGCAAGGGAGGATTTCTTAAGACGCTGTCCATGGCACTCATCACAAGGTGTAACCTGCATATATGTCTCATATTCCTGCTTCATCATATCTGAAGCGGTCTCTCTGTATCTCTTGCGCATGTTGTCTATGAGACCATCAAAAACGACGTCATATATGCCTACTCCTCTTTGTCCCTTGTAATGAACTTTTACAGACTTACTCTTACCGTATATGAGCATACGTCTTATATCATCAGGCAAATCCCTAAAAGGCGTATCAAGAGAAAAACCGTATTCTTTGGCAAGTGCATCAAGTAAAGCATAGGTAAAGCTTCCCTTATCGCTGCTTGACTGCCATCCCATACAGCTTATGGCTCCCTCTGACAGGCTCAATGAGGTGTCCGGAATTAATAATTCCGGGTCAAATTCCATTTTGTAGCCAAGACCCGCACATACAGGGCAGGCTCCAAACGGATTATTGAAAGAAAAACTTCTCGGTTCGATTTCATCAATACTTATGCCACAGTCAGGGCATGAAAAATTCATGCTGAAATTAATTGGTTCTCCGCCGATTACATCAACTATCATAATACCGTCAGAAAGCTTCATAACGTTTTCTATGGAATCGGCAAGACGGGATTCCATACCGTCTTTAACCACAAGCCTGTCCACAATAATCTCTATGTTGTGTTTGATATTTTTTTCCAGTCGGATTTCTTCGGAAAGGTCATAGGTATTGCCATCAACCCTTACACGCACATATCCGCTCTTTTTCGCAGATTCAAAAACCTTTTCGTGCATACCTTTTCTTCCCCTTACAACAGGTGCAAGGAGCTGGAATTTGGTTCCCGGTTCAAGTGCTTTAATGGAGTCTACCATCTGGTCCACCGTCTGTTTATGGATTTCCCTGCCGCACTTCGGGCAATGCGGTACTCCGACTCTGGCATATAAAAGTCTGAGGTAATCATAAATTTCCGTTACGGTGCCTACTGTTGAACGGGGATTCCTGTTGGTGGATTTCTGATCTATTGAAATTGCAGGAGAAAGTCCCTCTATGCTTTCAACATTAGGCTTCTCCATCTGTCCTAAGAATTGTCTTGCGTAAGAAGACAAAGACTCCATATAACGTCTCTGTCCTTCTGCATATATGGTATCAAAAGCAAGGGAGGATTTACCTGACCCACTTAAGCCTGTCAATACGGTAAAAGAATCCCTTGGGATATCTACGTTAATATTTTTAAGATTGTGTTCGCATGCGCCGCGAATCTTAATATAATGTCTTCTATTATCCATTGTTGTCCATTGTCTTCCTTATTTCTGTAATCTGGTCTCTGATTAAAGCAGCCTCCTCAAAATTAAGGTCTGCCGCTGCCCTATGCATCTTCTTATTGAGTTCTTTAATGAGCTTCTCAAGCTCCTTATCGCTCATGGATTCAATATCCTTCTTAATCTTATCACCCTTGTCATTAGCTGCCTTACTTATGGCAATAAGATCTCTTACCGCTTTCTTGATTGTAGTCGGTGTAATTCCGTGTGCCTCGTTGTATTCCTGCTGTATCTTACGACGTCTCTCAGTCTCATCGATGGCCTTTCGCATAGAATCAGTCATGTTATCGGCATACATTATAACCCTGCCGTCGGCATTTCTTGCAGCTCGTCCTATTGTCTGGATAAGTGAGGTCTCCGAACGTAAGAAGCCCTCCTTGTCCGCATCAAGTATGGCAACAAGAGTAATTTCAGGAATATCAAGACCTTCTCGTAAAAGATTAATACCTACAAGGACATCAAAAACATCCATTCTCATATCCCTGATTATCTCCGCTCTCTCCAGAGTATCTATATCGGAATGGAGATATCTTACCCTGACACCGTTTTCCTTAAGGTATATTGTAAGGTCTTCTGCCATTCTCTTGGTAAGTGTGGTAATAAGAACTTTATTCTTCCTGGCTGTCTCCTTATTAACTTCGCTAAGAAGGTCATCAATCTGTCCTGTAACAGGTCTTACGGAAATCTCCGGATCAAGAAGACCTGTCGGTCTTATTATCTGTTCAACCCTGTTCAGTTCATGCTCTGCTTCATATACGGAAGGTGTAGCGGATACAAACATCATCTGGTTAATCTTGCTTTCAAATTCCTCAAAATTAAGCGGTCTGTTATCAAGTGCGGAGGGCAGTCTGAAACCATAATCCACAAGTGTGGTCTTACGTGATCTGTCGCCGAAATACATTCCTCTTATCTGCGGAATTGTAATATGCGACTCATCTACTATTATAAGAAAGTCTTCCGGAAAATAATCCATTAAAGTACATGGCATTGTTCCCGGTGCCCTGCCCTCAAGATGTCTTGAATAATTCTCTATTCCCGAACAGAAACCGGTCTCCAACATCATCTCGACATCAAAATTGGTACGCTCCGATATTCTCTGGGCTTCCAGAAGCTTATCTTCGCTCTTAAAATAATCCACCTGTTCTTTAAGCTCCGCCCGGATATTCTCCGCCGCTATAAGAAGCTTCTCCTTAGGCACAACATAATGGGACGCCGGAAAAATGGCAGTATGCTTAAGCTCTGACTTAATCTCCCCCGTTAATGTATCTATTTCCAATATTCTGTCAATCTCATCACCGAAAAATTCCACACGCACCGCAATCTTATCACTTGCGGCAGGAAATATTTCCAAAACATCGCCTCTGACTCTGAAAGTGCCACGCTTAAAATCCATGTCATTTCTTACATACTGCATATCAATAAGCTGTCTTATGATATCATCCCTGTCACGTTCCATTCCGGGACGCAGTGACACAACCATACTCTTATAATCAATAGGGCTTCCAAGACCATATATGCAGGAAACGCTGGCAACTATAATTACATCCCTGCGCTCCGACAAAGCTGCCGTTGCAGAATGACGTAACTTATCTATCTCATCATTAATGGAAGAATCCTTCTCTATATAAGTGTCGCTGGAAGGTACATAGGCCTCCGGCTGATAATAATCATAGTAAGATACAAAATATTCAACCGCATTCTCCGGAAAAAATTCCTTAAATTCCGAATAAAGCTGCCCTGCAAGTGTCTTATTGTGTGCAATTACAAGGGTGGGTCTGTTAAGCTTCTCAATGACATTAGCCATGGTAAAAGTCTTGCCGGAACCGGTAACGCCAAGTAAAGTCTGGAACTGGTCTCCCGCTTCAAAACCCTTCACAAGCTCCTTAATTGCCTCCGGCTGATCGCCTGTCGGTTCATATTCAGAATGTAAAATAAATCTGTCCATACAAAATCACCTCTGATACTCTTGTACCAACTATATCACATAGGATATCATTTTGCAAACATTTGTTCGATTTGTTTTATAGATTTTCAAGGTACTCAATTGCTGCATCAAGTTGTGTATCCGTTCCATCTTCGTAAAACTTATCTTTATCATATTCCACTTCAATATCCGGTTCAATACCGGTTCCGTGGATGCACACCCCATTAGGAGTAAAATATCTTTCAACCGTAATCTTTAAGCCGGAACCGTCTCCAAGAGCGAATAATGACTGTACAATTCCCTTTCCGAACGTTTTTTTACCAACAACGGTAGCATAACCTCTGTCTTTTAATGCACCTGTAAAAAGTTCTGATGCACTGGCACTGTTTTCATTGACAAGAACAACACAAGGAATATCAAGTTCATCCGTTCCGTCAGTAGACTTGTAGTCATTTCTGTTGCCGTATTTGTCTTCAACATATGCTATAAGTCCCTCCGGTAAAAGATAATCAAGTATTGAAACTGCACTGTTTAAAACTCCGCCCGGATTGTCCCTGAGGTCAAAAATAATACTTTTGGCACCATTTTCTTTAAGGTCACTAACAGCATTTTCAAACTGTTCTATTGACGAGACAGTAAACTGTGCGAGATATACATATCCAATATTATTATCTAACATTGAATATCTGACATATTTCTGTTCGATAACAGACCTTGTAAGTTCATAGTCTTTTTTTACGCCATCCCTAAGGATTGTAACTGTAACTTTTGTTCCTTCTTTTCCCATAATAGGTGAAGAAGCTTCATCAAAATCTGTCAGGTCAATTTCATTTCCGTTTATCGCAGTTATAATATCTCCTGCTTTAAGGCCTGCATCTTCTGCCGGGCCCCCTTCAATTACCTGTAATATCTTTATTCCTCTGTCCTTTTCGTCTTTGGTAATATATATACCTACACCACAATATGAGCCGGCTGCACTTTCACCTATTTTTTTGAACTCTTCTTCTGTATAATATTCGCTGTATGGGTCACCTAATCCGCTGACATATGCTTTTATTATTGCATTTTCCATATCACCATGTTTATAGTCAAAAAGATATTTATCGTCAATCAGTTCTTTAATTTTACTAATTTTTGTAGCCGTACTCTTAGCAACTTCTATTCTCTTACTTGTCATGTTACGATATACCAGGATATTAACAAGCACCGCTATGATTAATACAGGCACAATTCCTGATATAAGGCCCTTTTTGAAACTCTTTTTTACTTCATAATCATCATACATAATTCTGCTCTCCTGTTATCTTTAATTTATATTTCTAAATAATATGCAATTTACCCCCGGATATTATCCGAGGGTTGAATTTCATTGTTTATGATGGGCTTTTAAGGTATGGTAACGGATCTGCCAGAACACCTTTTATATAGAGTGTAAGGTGCAGATGTGCTCCCGTGGACTTACCTGTACTTCCGACAAATCCGATAGTATCACCGGCATTAACTGTCTGCCCTACCGATACATTCACTCCCGAAAGGTGCGCATATAAAGTAACTACACCGGCACCATGGTCTATTTTGATACTTGTACCATATGGCTTGGTTGTCCAGTTATCGGAAGAGGTATATACATCAACCGAAATGACCGTACCTGAATAACAGGCTACAACCGGCTTTCCGTATACATTAAAGCCTGATATATCCATACCGCTGTGATTGCTGATTAAGTTGCCAAAAGGATCCTTTCTCGGTCCGAAATAAGATGTTATATAACTGTATCCCGGAAGAGGCCATGTAAAACCGCCTGCAAGTCCGATTTCTTCCAATTTACGCTTGTTAGCCTCATCTGCATCCTGTCCGTTATTAGCCGCATTACGCACTTCTTCAAGCCATCTTTGTCTCAACGCCTCGGCCTCTCTCTGCTGTGCGGCAAGCTTGGCTTCTTCAAGCTGTTTCTGTACCGCAGCATATTCCTGCTGGCTCTCAAGCTGCTGTAACATTGTCTCTTTGGTTGAAAGTGCATCATTAACAAGCTGGTACTGGCTCTGTAAATCGTTCTGTAATGTAACAAGCTCTGTTTTCTGAGTCTCAAGTTCCGACCTCTGGCTTTCAAGATTAGACTTGTCATCCTGAAGCTGTACAAGAAGATTGTCTATCTTTTCCTTAGTATCTGCAAGTATCTGAAGCTGGTTCCTGTCGTAGGCAACAATACTCGAAACATATTCCGCATTACCCAGCATATCCGATAAATCTTCTGACGACATTATCATATCAAGAAAAGATTCATCACCACATTCATACATATACTGGATACGTTTTTTCATTGACTCATACTGGCTTTCTTCTGAAGCAGCAGCCTCCTCAAGTTCCACTTCGGTACTGTCAATCTCTGCGATTTTATTATTAATCTCAACATTCTTTGCATCAATTTCCGCCTGTTTGCTGTCTATCTTTGACTGGCAGGAAGAAATATTGGTTGCAATGGAGTTAATTGTAGAATCAAGCTCGCTTACATATGCTTCAATGGAAGCAATATCCGAATCGAGCTGTGAAAGTTCGCTATTCAGCTTGTCTATCTTATTCTGTGTATCCTGAATCTGCTGTTGTGCATCGTCCACGTCAGACTTGTCAACAGCATATACATCCATTATTTTTTTACCGCCAAAAGTACCAAGCACGCAAAATGCTAACACTGCGGCGGTTATTTTAATCTTTTTGCTTTTCATATAATCACCTATGTTCATTAAGCTTTTAAATGTTTTGCAAGAGAAATCATACTTCCGATAAGTCCGATTCCTATTCCCAGTATAAGTGCAACCGGCACATACAGCTTAAGGATAGCTCCCACTCCCTGAAGTTCAATGATTCCGCTTAGGAATGATGAATTGGCCAGAAGATTCCTGATAGCTCCGTCATATGCAAAATATACGATAATAATCGGAATAACCGCTCCGATTAAGCCAAGTAAAATACCTTCAACAATAAATGGAGCCCTGATAAAACTGTTTTTGGCTCCCAGAAGCCTCATAATGCTTATCTCATCGCTTCTTACTGATATACCGATTGAAATTGTGTTATTGATAAGGAAAAGTGCCACGGCTATAAGTAAAACAATAACAAATACTGAGCATATATTAACCAGTTTACCTGTTTCACTAAGTCCGTTAGCTGCATTGTCACTGCTGTTAACTTTCCTTACCCCGTCTATTTTTGATATATAATCAACCAGATCTTTCTGTGCCGATGGTTCATTGAAATATACTTCGTATGAAGCTGAGTTAATCAGCGGATTATCATTTTCGTAGGCATCTGCAAGTTCATTATAATAATCGCCAAAATATTTCTGTTTATACTGTTCCCACGCTTCTTCAGCAGACGTGTAATGAATATCTGTTACAATATCGTTTTCATAAATTGTGTTCTTTATGGACTCAAGGCGCTCTTCTGTAATATCATTCTGGAAAAACACTTTAACGCAGAGTCCCTGCGAAATATTATCTATATTGTAGTTAATATTGCTTGTTATGGAATAAAAAACACCTATAAGAAAAATGCACAGCGTCATAGTTGCTGCTGAAGCAAGGGAAAATATTCTGTTTCGTCCGATATTTTTTATTCCCTGGACAAAACAATAACCAAATGATTTAAATTTCATAGAAGTTACCACCTTCCGCTATTTCCTGTACCACTTCACCGTTATTAATTACAATAGTTCTCTTTTTCATAGTACGGACTATTTCAAGATTGTGAGTAACAACCACAACTGTAGTTCCCTGAGTGTTAGCCTGCTCTAACAGTTTCATGATTTCCCATGAATTATCCTCGTCGAGATTACCTGTAGGCTCATCGGCAAGAAGAATAGGCGGATTATTAATCAGTGCCCTGGCTATTGCCACTCTCTGTTGTTCACCGCCTGAAAGATGTTTGGGAAATTCCTTATATTTATTGGTTATCTTAACCTCTGCCAGCATGGCGTGCACTCTGGAACGTATCTTTCTTCCCGGAGCTTCAATAACCTTTTGTGCGAAAGCAATATTATCAAAAACATTTCTGTCATCAAGGAGTCTGAAATCCTGAAATACAACACCTATATCACGTCGGAGTGTGTATAATTTTCTTCTTTTGATTCTGGAAATGTTCTTACCGTTAATTACTATTCTTCCGGATGTAGGCTCCAGTTCCCTAAGCAGAAGTTTAATAAGTGTAGATTTGCCGGAACCGCTTTCTCCTACTATGAAAACAAACTCACCTTTATCAATATGTATATTGATATTATTCAGTGCGTCCACACCGGATGAATATGTCTTACATACGTTATCTAAATCAATCATTTTATCTGTCCTTTATATTTTCTGTCTCCTGCAATTATAACCAGGTTACATATCAATAATCAATGTTTTCCATATATTTCATGTACTTAACTACCATTAATGCAATATTAAAAGTAATGGCATCCTCAAATACACGCAAATCCAGTCCCGTAATTTTCTGTATCTTGTCAAGACGGTATACCAATGTATTTCTGTGTATAAAAAGCTGTCTTGAAGTCTCTGATACATTAAGACTGTTCTCAAAAAATTTATTAATTGTAGCAAGTGTCTCTTCATCAAAATCATCCGGCGACATATCGCCGAAAATCTCTCTTATAAACATTTTGCAAAGAGGTATAGGAAGCTGGTAAATAAGTCTTCCTATTCCAAGGTTACTGTATGCCACAACATTTTTATCACTGTAAAAAATCTTTCCTACGTCAAGTGCCATCTTAGCTTCCTTGTATGATTTGGAAACGTCTTTAAGTGAACTGATTATTGTACCGAAAGCTACTTTAACCCTGCTCATGGCTTCTGTATTAAGGGTGTCAAGAATTACAAATGCAGTCTGTTCAATGTCTTTGTAAGTCTCGCTCTGCTTAACTTCTTTAACGATAATAATATTTTTCTCATCTACTGCAGTTATAAAATCCCTTGTTCTTGTGGCAAAAAGTGTTCTCACTGTTTCAAGGGCAGTATTGTCTTTCTCTGTCTGTGTCTCAACGAGAAGGACTACTCTCTTAGCCTCTGAATCAATATGAAGTTTTTTCGCCCTATTATATATATCCACAAGAAGAAGATTATCAAGAAGGAGATTTTTAATAAAATTATCCTTATCGAATCTCTCCTTATAAGCTACCATAAGGTTCTGTATCTGAAAAGTTGCCAGTTTGCCAATTATATAAACATCATCGCTTCCACCCATAACAAGAAGAATGTATTCAAGCTGGTTGTCATCATATACTTTAAAAAACTGATGACCGGAAATCACCTGGCTGTCCGCAGGGGACTTTGCAAATGTGCTTACTGATTCTTCATATCCGCTGGCATCAGGAGAGGTTGTTGCAAGTACCTTTCCATCAACATCCAGTACACACATGTCTATACGCGTAATTGTCTTAAGTCCGTCAATTGTATTTTGTAAAATCTGATTTGATATCATGTGTTCTCTCCTATTCACATACTTTCGTTCATTATAAAACATATTCCGGCAAAAATAAAGTTGTTATAAAAATTTTATAATTCCGTAAATCGTTGGCTTCCGCCTTTTCTCAAATATCTGTACGTAAAAGATATGGCAAGTGCAAACATTCCCGTCATCAGAAACGTATAAAGATAATCTGCATACGGAATAAATCTTAAAAGACCGTATAATACCGCCGCGCCTATGACAATAGAAAAGCCTATCCCCATGGTTGCGATAACAGCCATGCTCTGCTTAACTGCTATTGATTCATCCGCCCAGTCAAACTTCGGCATGTGAAGATTGCATATCACGCCAAGCAGCCCCATAAGAACTACGGATAATGCCGGAATAATCACGACCGCTGCCCTTATCGCCGGGCTTATAGGCAATGCAATATTGGCGGCAATGCCGAAAAATATTACAATCGGCATACATATATAAATATGATTTTTAACTTTTGCCATAAGTATGTCAAAAGGCTCAACAGGCATTGCCTTACATATCCATAGATTTTCTCCCTCAAGGGAAATTGAAGGTGCAGAAATAACATTTATTGCGCAGAAAAACAGTGAAATCAGTAACACATATGCACCGATATGATTTTTTAAATATGACATTGTTATAATACTGTCAAACACTTTTTCCCTGAAAATAAGTACAGCCACGCCTGCAACAAAAAACACAATAAGCCCTATGGCGGTATTGAGCATATATGAGGCGTTTGTAAAAAATCTTCTTCTTTCCTTGTAAAGCAGTGCTTTTTTCACCTCGCGCTCAACATTTTTCTCAGGTCTGTATTTTTTTCTTACCCCGCCCTTATTGGTAGATGTTATTTTAAGGAAAAACGGAGAAAGCAGGAATATCATCATGACAAAAACAGCCACAGCCATCAGCATAAAAATAATAAATGATTTAAAATCACCCTCAGCTGCTGCCTTACCAAAATAAAACAATGGCAGCATTTCTTTTTTCATAGCTTCATCCATCTCTATAAAAACGCCGTCCATACTGAGCATACTGTTGATTCTGCTTTCCATTTCGCTTATCAGGAAAAAAAACAGTACCGACATTCCGATTGTAGCTATGGTTTTTACAATATTTTTTCTTCTCATCCTGTTGGTAATTGCCGCAAGAACAAGTCCGAATATTGCGGAAATTGATGCTGTAATCATATTAAGTCCGATAATTTCGACAACCATCATAATTGCTCCGCCCACAGGAACAGGTGCAAAAATCTTATAAATCAGCATTGCTTCTATTCCCAACACCAGAGACTCTGCAAGTTCTACTATAAGAAGGGTAATAACCCTGGTAAGCAGTATATACCTTGGCGGAATTGGCATTGCTGTAAGCAAATCATTATCTTTTGCCTCAAAAATCTGGGACTGCGCAGCAAATACCGTTGTTACAAATCCAATGGCAACCATAACAACAGCCACCATGGAAAAATATGCAAATCCTACTTCCTGCTCCACAAAGTTTTCTGCAAGCTGCATAAAATAGAATCCAAACATACCTACAAAGCAAAGTGCCGCATAAGCAACCACTATGCCTATAAAAACCTTAAATCCGATATTTTTTTTATATTTATCTTTCTTGCCTGATCCCTTAAAAACAGACAAAATCCTCATTTTTAATAATTGTAAAAATACCTTCACTCTATTCCTCCAGTTCAAGAAACGCATCCTCAAGAGATAAATTACCTTTAACCTCTGCCATTGTACCGGATGCAATAAGCCTTCCATCTTTTATAACTGCCACTTTATCGCACAATTTTTCCGCTACTTCCAATACATGGGTGGAAAAAAAGATTGCTCCGCCATTATCACATATTTCCCTCATCTGGTTTTTAAGGGTATGTGATGCCTTAGGGTCAAGTCCTACAAACGGTTCATCCATAAGTATAAGTTTGGGTTCATGTATAAGAGCCGATATTATGGCTATTTTCTGTCTCATACCATGGGAATATGAGTTAATTGGCATCCCCAGATCATCAATAATTCCATATTTATCAGCAAAATCTTCGATTCGTTTATTTCTTATCTCCAAAGGTACTTTATATATATCTGCTATGAAATTCAGATAGGCCGCCCCTGTCAGAAAACCGTACAAATCAGGGTTGTCCGGGATATATGCTATTTTCTTTTTGCATTCCATCGGCTTTTCTTTAATGGATATTCCATCAATCAATATATTTCCATACTCAAAATTAAGTATTCCTGCACATGCCTTAAGCGTAGTTGTCTTTCCTGCCCCATTGTGTCCTATAAAACCATATATCTCGCCCGGTTTAATATGAAGCGACAAGTTATCAACTGCAACTTTTTTACCATATAATTTAGTATATCTGTCAATTAAAAGCATACACTACCTCCCTTTTTCTTTATATATGCTACTGTACTATATCTTAATATTATATCACGATTCGTAGCTTCGCTACTCTCCGCTGCTATCGCAGCTATCGTAATCGCCATTCGCCGTTCGCCAGAAAGCTGCTAGCAGCTTTCTGGCTCTCTTGCACTCATTATATCATAATTTTTCTTATTCCCACAATAAAAAAACAGACCGGATAAATCCGGTCTGCAAATAAATCATAATTAATGTAAGATAACCTGCTCTGTATCTTTATCAAAGATGTGAAGCTTAGTCATATCGATACCAAGTTTAATTGTATCGCCTGGACGAGCTGTTGTACGAGGATTAACTCTTGCTGTACAGTTAACTTCATCAATATCAAAGTAAAGGAAAACTTCAGCACCAAGTAATTCGTATACTCTGATTGTAGCTTCGATTACGCAATCAGGGTTAGCATTGATGATAACTTCTGAATCATTAAGGTCTTCAGGACGGATACCCATGATAACTGTTGTATCAACATATCCTGCTTCAATAAGCTTCTGAGCTTTTCCTTCAGGAAGTTTAATTGTGTTGCCACCAAACATAAGTACAACATCTTCACCTGACTGTACAACCTTAGCATTAATAAGGTTCATCTGTGGTGATCCCATAAATCCTGCAACGAATACGTTACATGGCTTGTCATAGAGATTCTGTGGTGTATCTACCTGCTGGATAATACCATCCTTGAGAACTACGATTCTTGTACCAAGTGTCATAGCTTCTGTCTGGTCATGTGTTACGTAGATGATTGTTGTCTCAAGTCTCTGATGGATCTTCTGAATCTCAATACGCATCTGAACACGGAGCTTAGCATCAAGGTTAGATAAAGGTTCGTCCATAAGGAATACCTTAGGATTACGAACGATTGCACGTCCCATAGCAACTCGCTGTCTCTGTCCACCTGAAAGAGCCTTTGGCTTACGGTCAAGTAACTGCTCAATACCGAGAATCTTAGCTGCTTCATGAACTAATTTGTCGATTTCAGGCTTAGGTACTTTTCTTAATTTAAGACCAAATGACATATTATCATAAACTGTCATATGAGGATAAAGAGCATAGTTCTGGAATACCATCGCAATATCTCTGTCCTTAGGTTCTACGTCGTTAACTAATTTATCTCCGATCCAGAGTTCACCTGAAGAAATCTCTTCAAGTCCTGCAATCATACGAAGTGTTGTTGATTTACCACATCCAGATGGTCCAACGAAAATAATAAATTCCTTGTCTGCTACATCAAGGTTAAAATCCTTAACGGCTACAAATCCGTTAGGATATACTTTACATACATTCTTAAGTGATAAGCTTGCCATAATTGTCCTCCTAAAACAAAGTGTAATATAACTTACATGTCAATTATAATACTCTTTTTATATTTTTTAGGCTATATTCTTTATAAACAAAATTAGTTATTTGATTTTGGACAATTTGCCCATGAATATTAATTACAATGCTTTTTTAGTGCAATTTGTACATTTTGTTAATTTACGACTAGGCAATATTAACAAAGCCTTCTCCCATAACTTCCCTGGCATCCCCAATCCACATAAATGCCTGTTTGTCAGCCTCCTCCACTATTTCCACTATTTTATGGATTTCACGTTTTCTGGCAACACATACCAACATTATTTTTTCTTTATTTTCATACATTCCCATTACTTTTATTCCGGTGACCCCTCTTTCAAGTCTTTTGTTGATTATTGCAGCAATTTCAATGCTGTTTCTACTTATTATATATGCGGTTCTTGAAACAGCCGGTCCATCCACAATTTTTCCTGAAACGAAACTGATTGTAAATACCGAAATAACACCGTAAATTGATGATGGTATTCCAAAAACCGGTGTTCCCAGGGCAATGATTATCGCATCTATTATAAAAATAATCCATACCGTCTTAATTCTTTTTGATTTTTTCTGAATCATATATGCAGCAAGATCAGCTCCTCCTGACGTTGCATCACAGCTTAAAATAATTCCCAACCCTGTTCCCATTATGAATCCTCCCGCAATCGCAGATAAAAATATATCATTACCCACAGGATTGATATCCGGGAGAAGTCCTATTGCCAGCGTAAAAATAAAATTGGCATAAAAAGAATCCCACAATACTCTTCTTTCAAGAGTGCGGAACCCGTAAATAAAAAGTGGCACGTTTATAACAATATTAGTCAGCCACATAGGGATATTCAAAATTTTCTGCAGGATTACAGCGATGCCGGAGACTCCTCCGGTTACAAGACCCGAAGTATCAAATATCATTTTTACAGCTAATCCCATCAAAAATGCCCCTATTGTCAATAATAGATATCTCATTACTCTTTTCATACTATTTCCCCATTATTTTAGTTTTAATATTATTGGCAATATCATTGTTTTATATTATTAAATGTGATAAAATAGAGAAAAGATTAGGAGGAATACGCATGGATATTACAGGTTTACAGTCTGCTTCGCTTTCAGCAGCCAACACAATTAATGACGTGTCCGTCCGGATGCTTGCCAAATCATTAGATTCTATGGAAGAGCTTGGAGACGGCATGAAGAAGATGCTTGAAATGTCTGTGACGCCATACATCGGCAGTAATATAGATATTTCTTTATAAGACAATAATACGCCTGACTACGGAATGTAATCAGGCGTAAATTATTTTAATTCTTTTATTTTGCTACTATTGCTTCAACTTCAAGCAATACGTCTTTTGGAAGTCTTGCAACTTCTACACAGGATCTTGAAGGATATGGTTCTTTGAAGAACTTTGCATAGATTTCATTGATTTTTCCGAAATCATTCATTTCCTTAATAAAGACTGTTGTCTTAACTACCTGTGACATTGCTGCTCCCGAAGCTTCAACAAGATTGGTAAGGTTAGTAAATGCCTGTGTTGCCTGAGCTTCAACGCCTTCAGGAATAACTCCTGTTGCAGGATCTACCGGAATAACTCCTGATGTAAATACCATTCCATTAACTTCGATTGCCTGTGAGTAAGGTCCGATTGCTCCCGGTGCCTTATCCGTACTGATTACTTTCTGCATATCTTATCTCCTTCTGATACCATCATCCGTGATATCTATTTTATTTGCTTTTAAAAGATGTCCGCAGGCACGCTTAAATGCAGCCTTGCTCATCTCAAGCTTCTGTTTGATAATTTCAGGGTCAGACTTATCATTTAAAGGAAGAAATCCGTCATTATAATCAAGTTCTTTAAGAATCCTGTCTCCATCCTCATCAAGCTGGAGATATGCCGGTCCTCTTACCGAAAGCTCTATCTTGCCGTCCTCCCTTACTTTTGAAACGGTTGCCTTAATTTCGTCACCGATTTCAATCTTTCCGTATAATGCTTTGTTAGGTATAAGTCCCTGGTACATACAGTCAACTGCAACAAACATTCCGAATTTGTCAATGCGTTCGTAAGCAATTCCTTTCACAATATCACCGGTATGATACATATCCGTTGTTTTAAGGTAATGATATATTTTCATGGTAGCACAAAGTCTTCCCGACTTGTCAACATAAAGAGCTACCGGATATGACATTCCTTCTTTAACTTTGGCTGTCTGTTCCTTAAACGGAAGGAATAAATCTTTTTCCAGTCCCCAGTCAAGGAATGAACCTATTTTATTATTCTGCTTAACTTTTAATACCCTGACCTCTCCTAAAGTGATAAGAGGTTCAAGCGTGGTTGCTATAAGCCTGTCTTTGGAATCCCTGTATACAAATACCGTCAGGGAATCTCCTGTTTCAACATCTTCATCCACATATTTACCGGGAAGCAGCACCTTTTCCTGTTCATTTCCAAGGTATACACCAAACTCGGTCTTATTTACTACCATAAGCGGCTGTTTTTTACCAATTTCTATCATACTGTGCTCTCTTTCTAAAATTCAAAAACTACGGTAGCGTACTCGGCATTATCTTTATCACGTAAATCAACATATATTGCTTTTTCTTCCCTATGTATATAAGGATAAAAAACATCACCGTATAATGCCGACTTTTTGTACTCTGCCCTGATCTGCCTTGGCATATCTTTAATTTCGATTACATCCATTGCAGTCTTGATATACTGGCAGTTATTAACATGTCCGTTGGTATCAAGCTGTCCATAATGAACCCGTACAGGCTCTGACGGTTCAAAATTCTCAGGCATCGCTATCTTTCTTGAAGAATAACTCATTTCAAGCTTTGGTTCAAGAGGAAGATATGGTTTTACCGCCGCATCATCAATCCTTTTCGGTACTTTTGTCTTTACATCCAGATATACCCATATAGAATTGGCCCTTACAAGAATCTCGCCTTTTTCATTTTCTATCCAGACATTTCTGTTTCCGAAAAAACCTTTGAACTCATAGGGATTGGTCTTAAGAATTATTTTATCATATATTCTTGGTGGTGTAATTATTTCTATCTGCCATGTAGAAATAAACCATACCGTTCCCATGTCAATAACCTGTGCAATGCCTGCACCCACCTCATCGGCATGAAGCATAACTATATCCTGAAGATGATTGACAAGTGCATCTATTTTAATCAATCCATCTTTATCAACTTCGCTGTAACGTACATACGTTTCTTTTTCAAACAACATATAAAAATCTCCTTGTGAACCGATAAAAGCTTTCACTATATAATCTGTGCAATAGTCCTATGCAAAAATAAAAGCACCACGAACGCTTCATGGTGCTTAGCTGGGATAACAGGGCTCGAACCTGTAAATGCTGGAGTCAGAGTCCAGTGCCTTACCATTTGGCTATATCCCAATATTTACTTAGGTGTTGTCCACACAACATAATGGATTATATACATTTAATTTTCATAAGTCAAGTGTTTTTTTAAATTTATTTAAAAATTCTTCTTACCACACCTTCACTGCCTTCGTAATGATTGCTTCTTACGAAAAAACGGTACTGATTAAGAATTGAATTACCTTCTTGTACTTTATTACCTGTAGGTTCATCTTCTGTGCTGAATTCCGTTCCCGGGAAATTGCCGGAAGTGAATGCTTCTCTGCCATGTAATCTTTCTGAGCCGGAAAAATCAATAGTGACAGCCTTTTCTTCCTTATCTATATCATCAACACGTTCTGCAGAAGGTGTGGCTGCATCTATCTTTTCACTTGTATTAAAATCAGGTACGCTGTTATGTAAATATTCATAACCGGATACTCTCATAGACCACGCCTCCTTTCGTACGGTATATAACATATATATATTCTGACTATAATATAAATTTCAATCCTATTCAACAGTTATTTCGGCAGAATTTTCCATTTCTTTAACCATAAAAAGGAAATATTCCGGATTTATTTTTTTCAAAATTAAAGTACGCGCCGTTAATTACTTAATTTTATTCAGTTTTCAAAAAAAGGGTTCCATTTTTAAAAATACGGTGCTACAATGCACCCATAGCCAAGCTCAGATATGATTATTTGGTACAAGAAAATGTATAACAGGAGGTAGTCACTATGAAGAAGCTGGAAATGATAATCAAACCTGAAAAACTGGATGATGTCAAGAAGATTCTTGATGATTCCAAGGCCAACGGTGTGATGGTCACAAATATCATGGGTTATGGTACCCAGAAAGGTTTCAAACGTATTTACAGAGGTAATGAGTATTTTGTAAATCTCCTTCCTAAAGTAAAGGTTGAAACAGTTGTTGCAGACGATGTAGCAGAACCTATTATCGAAAAGATTGTTTCTGAAATTTCATCAGGCAGTATCGGTGATGGTAAAATTTTCGTCTACAATGTAGAAGACGCAGTCAGAGTAAGAACTGGCGAACGTGGAGAGTCAGCTCTCTAAAAAGAATTAAGATTATTTTGTGAAAAATTTATAAACGTATAGACACAAAGAAGTGCAATTAACCTTGAATGGTAATTGTGCTTCTTTTTTACGTTTATAAGAAAAAGGAGGAAAAAATTATGGATGGTAATTTTTTTGGAACAAACGGTGTATGGTACCTTATCGGTGCTGCCTTCGTATTCTTTATGCAGGCCGGATTTGCAATGGTAGAAACCGGTTTTACAAGAGCAAAGAATGCAGGTAATATTATTATGAAAAACCTCTTGGACTTCTGTCTTGGAACGGTCGCTTTCCTTTTATTAGGTTATTCACTTCTTTGTGGTACAGACCATGGCGGATTTATCGGATGGAGCAATTTCCCATTAAATCCTGCTAACTGGGGAACTACCGCTATTGACTGGGGTAGTTTCGTATTTAACTTAGTATTCTGTGCAACGGCAGCTACTATCGTTTCAGGTGCCATGGCAGAACGTACTAAATTTATTTCTTACTGTGTATACAGTTTTGTAATCAGCCTTATTGTGTATCCTATTGAAGCCCACTGGGTATGGGGCGGCGGCTGGTTAGCTGAAAAAGGCTTCATAGATTTCGCCGGTTCAGCCTGTATCCATACTGTAGGTGGTATTTCAGCACTCATCGGTGCCAAAATGTTAGGACCTAGAATAGGTAAGTTTGATGAAAACGGAAAACCAAAACCAATCCTTGGACACAGCATTACTCTTGGTGCTTTAGGTTGTTTCATTCTCTGGTTCGGCTGGTACGGATTCAATGGTGCGGCAGCTACATCAAACACTAACCTTGCATCAATCTTTGCCACAACAACAATTGCACCTGCTGTTTCAACTATCGTTGTAATGGTATTTACATGGATAAGAAACGGCAAGCCTGATGTATCAATGACTCTTAACGGTTCATTGGCAGGTCTTGTAGCTATTACAGCCGGATGTGCCTGCGTAGATGCTGTAGGTTCTGCAGTTATTGGTGTTGTTGCCGGTCTTGTAGTAGTATTCATAGTATGGTTCGTTGAGAACAAACTTAAGATTGATGATCCTGTCGGTGCTATAGCTGTTCACGGTGGCTGCGGTATTACGGGTACAATCCTTGTAGGTTTCTTCGCAACCGGTAAAGGCGAATATACTGCAAAGGGTCTCTTCTACGGTGGTGGTGCTAAATTACTCGGCACACAGTTAATCGGTATCCTTTCAATTGTTGCGTGGGTTGCCGTAACTATGACAATTGTATTCTTCATTATCAAGAAAACAATCGGTCTCCGTGTTACACCTGCTGAAGAAATTGAAGGTCTTGACCCAACAGAACATGGTCTTGAAAATGCTTACGCTGATTTCATTGTGAAGAAGTAATTTAATTATTTCTGCATTGAAATATCATATATTCACAACCATTTACGGCGGACAGTGCTATAGGAGTTGCTCCTATCCTGTCCGCCATATTAATTGACGGAACATTATCTTTTTCAATCACAATCATCACTTCATCCATAGAAAGTTTTGTAAAAGCATAATTTAATATGGCTTTACATACTTCATAACCATAACCTTTCCGCCTGTAATCTTTTCTGATAATATATGCGAGTTCATTTTTATCTGCTCCGTCTATGTTTCTTATTTCTATTCCCGCTCTGCCAATCAGTTCATCTGTTTCTTTTTCAAAAACAAGCCACAAACCGTATCCGTAGAATCCATACATATTTTCAATATATTTTTTTGTAAAAATAACTTCTTCATCATATTCGTAAAGCGGCTCCACATATTTTAAAGCCTCATCATCATACAGCGAATACAGTGCCTTCACATCATCTGTCGTAATTTCCCTGACGTAAGTTCTTTCTGTTTCAAGGATTTGCAACGGTATATTTTTATATCTGCTGTATACCATTGCAAGGTATCCGTGGTCTTTCATGCCCTCTGTATCCGTAACAAAGCGGCAGCCCTGTATAAACGGAGCATTTTCTGGATTTTCACATACAAAAAGTACTGCTTCTTTTTCTTTTAATAATTTCTCTGCTTTTTTTTCATCATCTGTGATATATAAAACATCTTTATCACTGTAAATATTGATTTTTTTTAACATTGACTTGACCTCTTATTATGTTAAAATGTAACTGATTATAATTATTCTACTGAAAGGAATTTAAAAATGGTTAAAAATCCTATTGTTAAATTTGAAATGAATGACGGCAGCATTTTTGAGGCTGAATTATATCCTGATATTGCACCTAATACCGTCAACAATTTTATAAGTCTTGTTAAGAAAGGTTTCTATGACGGACTTATTTTCCATCGTGTAATCAAAGGTTTTATGATTCAGGGTGGCGACCCACAGGGTACAGGCATGGGCGGCCCCGGTTACTCAATCAAGGGTGAATTCTCTAATAATGGTTTTACTAATGACCTTAAGCATACACCAGGTGTCCTTTCCATGGCAAGAGCTATGGATCCTGATTCTGCCGGTTCACAGTTCTTTATAATGCATGAGACATCCCCTCATCTTGACGGCTCTTACGCTGCTTTTGGCAAGGTTATAAACGGTCTTGATGTTATCAATACCATCGCGGATGTTCGTACCGACTGGAATGACAGGCCAATGGAAGATCAGATGATTAAATCCGTCACAGTAGATACTTTTGGCGTAGAATATGATGAACCTGTTACAATTAAATAATTGTGCATTGGAAATTTGTATGCTATAATAATTAAAAATTAATTTTGGAGGTAATTATTTATGTTAGTTACAGCAGAAGATATGCTTAAAAAAGCAGTTGCTGGCAAATATGCAGTAGGCCAGTTCAATATTAATAACCTTGAATGGACTAAAGCTGTTCTTCTTACAGCTCAGGAATTAAATTCACCGGTTATCCTTGGTGTATCAGAAGGTGCCGGCAAATATATGGCAGGTTTTGAAACTGTTGCCGCTATGGTTAAGGCTATGGATGAAAGCTTAGGAATTACAGTTCCTGTTGCATTACACCTTGATCACGGAACATACGAAGGATGTTATAAGTGTATTAAGGCAGGCTTTACATCAATTATGTTCGATGGTTCACACTACCCAATTGAAGAGAACGTTGCTAAGACTAAAGAATTAGTTTCTGTTACACGTGCTATGGGAATGTCCCTTGAAGCAGAAGTTGGTTCAATCGGCGGTGAAGAAGACGGCGTTATCGGTATGGGTGAATGTGCTGATCCTAACGAATGTAAGTCAGTTGCTGACCTCGGTGTAACAATGCTTGCAGCCGGAATCGGTAACATCCATGGTAAATACCCAGCTAACTGGCAGGGACTCAGCTTTGAGACTCTTGCTGCAATCAAGGAATTAACAGGTGAGAAGCCACTCGTTCTTCATGGTGGTACAGGCATCCCTGCTGATATGATTAAGAAAGCAATCTCTCTTGGCGTTGCTAAGATTAACGTTAATACAGAATGTCAGCTTTCATTTGCTGATGCTACACGTAAGTATATTGAAGCAGGTAAGGACCTTGAAGGTAAGGGATTTGACCCTCGTAAACTTCTTGCTCCTGGTTTTGAAGCAATCAAAGCAACAGTTAAAGAAAAAATGGAATTATTCGGTTCAGTAGGAAAAGCCTGAATCACGGATAATAATGGTATAATATATGAAAGAGCCTGAAATTGATATAGAAGAAGATTCTACGGATATAGAGGTTATAGAAATTGATTCTGATACCATTGATGGGGCAGCGGCGGATTCCGACGCTGCCCCTAATATTCAGAATGTTTCAGAAGAAAATGAGCCTCCCGTCCAACCCGATAATGAAATTGAAAATACCGATACCACAGAGCAGACCACATCGGATGATGATTTTGAAATAATCCCTGCTGAGGCTGTCCCTGATGATTATGATAATTATATACTTACTCCTGATGACAGAAAGTTTCATATTACAAAATTTGATATCAGACGTTATATAATAATCTTTATTTTAACGTGTGTGATGGTATTTTGTATGTACCAGATAATTTCACGTTATATAGGCTATGCAAGAGAGCGCCGCCATAACAGTGAAATTAATAATTCCGTTATTGAAGAAAATACCTCTACACCCGATTTGAGTACGGATAAATACAAAAATATTAACCCGGGTCTTGCAATTGATTTTGATAAACTTTTACAAATCAATGATGCATGTGCCGGATGGATTCAGATTCCGTCAGTCGGCATAAGTTACCCTATCGTCCAAGGTCCTGATAACGATTACTACCTGCATTATGATATTTCACAAAATGAAGCGTGGTCAGGTGCGATATATCTTGATTACAGAAATGACAGGAGTCTTGATGAACAACATTTTACCATATATGGTCATCACATGAATGACGGCAGTATGTTTGCCAACCTTCTGAAATATGATGATCCTGAATTTTATCAGAAGAATCAGGATAATTTTAACAACTATATCTATATTTACCAGAAAGGAAGAGTACTCGTATACCAGATATTCTCTGTAGTAGATACATATTATGACAGTGACCCTGAATCTTTTCTCGTTCTAATCTCGGATGACGAGACTAAGAAAAGTTATCTCAACCACATGAGACAAAAGCAGCTTTATGAGACAGGATATTTTGCTGAACCAAATGACAGGCTGCTTACTCTTTACACCTGCCAGTCAGATTCGACATCCAAGGAAAGACACATGGTTCATGCCAAATTAATAACTGAAATCAGTAACTGAATTTAAAAAATATTAATAAAATAAAAAAAGTTCTTGATTTTTATATTTTGTTGTAGTATTCTTACCACAAGACAAAGGTGTCCAATTATTGGGCACCTTTATTTTTTTATACAGAGATAGAAATATTTATGCTGAAAGGAAGAATGAGACAATGAGTGAAGCATTTAAGATTGAAGACATTTTTGCTGAAAATGTATTTACAGTAGCAAAGATGAAAGAAAGATTACCTAAAAAAGTATTTGCAAATCTGAAGAACGTTATGGACAACGGTGGACAGCTCGCCATCGAGGACGCTGACGTTATTGCAAAAGCAATGAAGGACTGGGCACAGGAAAAAGGAGCCACACACTACACACATTGGTTCCAGCCATTAATTACCAGCCTAACAGCAGAGAAACATGATTCATTTGTAACACATCCGGACGAGGACGGAAAAGTTATTTCATCATTTACAGGAAAGCAGCTCATCATGGGAGAGCCTGACGCTTCTTCTTTCCCATCAGGCGGACTTCGTGCAACATGTGCGGCAAGAGGTTACACAGTATGGGATGTTACTTCTCCTGCATTTATCAGGGAAGGTGCAATAGGTGCAGTCCTTTGTATTCCTACGGTATTCTGCTCATATACCGGAGAAACTCTTGATAAGAAAGCACCTCTTTTAAGATCTATGGAAGCCGTAAGCAAGGAAGCTATGAGAATTGTTAAATTGTTCGACCCGGAAACAGAAGCAACCAAAGTAACTGCTTCCGTTGGTCCTGAACAGGAGTATTTCCTTATAAGCAAAGACAGCTTTGACGCAAGAAAAGACCTTAAATTCACAGGCAGAACTCTTTTCGGTGCTCCTGCTCCAAAAGGACAGGAACTTGAAGATCAGTATTTCGGTGCTATCAAAGAAAACGTTGGTTCATTTATGAAAGACCTCAACCGTGAACTTTGGAGACTGGGAATCACAGCAACTACCCAGCATAACGAGGTTGCTCCCGGACAGCACGAAATGGCTCCTATTTACATGGCTGCCAATATTGCCGTAGATAATAACCTTCTTGCAATGGAAACCCTTAATAAAGTAGCAGAAAGACATGGACTTGAATGTCTTCTCCATGAAAAACCATTTGCCGGTGTCAATGGTTCAGGTAAACATAATAACTGGTCGCTTTCAACCAACACAGGTATAAATCTTCTTGATCCGGGTAAAACACCTAACAAGAACAGACAGTTTCTTCTTGTACTTGCCTGCATAATGAAAGCCGTTGACAGACATTCTGATTTACTTCGTCAGTCTGCTTCCGATGTAGGCAACGACCACAGACTTGGAGCTAACGAAGCACCTCCTGCAATCATCTCTATCTACCTTGGAGACCAGTTAGGGGATGTTGTAAACCAGATTATTGAAAAAGGTTCTGCTGAAAGCTGCATTAAAGGAGAGGAACTTAACCTTGGTATAAGCACCGTACCTGTTGTGACAAAAGATGCTACAGACAGAAACAGAACTTCACCATTTGCCTTTACAGGAAATAAATTTGAATTCCGTATGGTTGGTTCGATGGATTCAATCGCAATGCCAAACATTACATTAAATGCTATCGTAGCCGAGGCTTTTGACGAAGCCGCCAATGAACTTGAAGGTTCTGCCGATTTTGAAAAAGCATGTGACGAATACATCGCAAAGACAATGCGTGAACATCAGAGAATCGTATTTAATGGAAATGGTTATTCGGATGAATGGGTTGAAGAAGCTGCAAAACGTGGTCTTCCTAACCTTAAATCAATGGTAGACGCTACAGAAGCTCTTGTATCAGATAAATCCGTTGCACTTTTCTCTAAGTACGGAATTATGGATAAGGTAGAACTTGAATCAAGAGCCGAGATTCTTTATGATACATATGCTAAGGTAATCAATATTGAAGCTCTTACAATGATTGATATGGCTTCTAGGGATATTCTTCCTTCGGTTATAAAATATACTACAGAGCTTGCCGCTTCAATCAATGAAGTTGTATCTGCAGGTGCAGATGCCAGCGTACAGAAAGAGACTCTCGATGAGATTACAGTTTACCTTAAAGAAGCAAAAACAGCCCTTACAACTCTTAAAGCTGATCAGGCTGAAGCTGAAAAAGGATGTGTCAAGTGCACTGCCGAATTCTACAGAGATGTTATCAAAGCTGATATGGCAGCACTCAGAACTCCTGTTGATATTCTTGAAACACTTGTTGACTCAGAGTACTGGCCTATGCCTACATACGGCGAGTTACTCTTTGAAGCATAATAAAAATTTCTCCAAAAAAAGTTCCGGCATCAAAACCGGAACTTTTTTATTATTTTAATTTATTGTGGATAATTAAGTCTGTCTTCTGTAGGGTTATCAAGCACTTCTGATTTATATTTTCTCATATAATACTTTGCCATATCAAGGTTGTTATCAAGGTAATTGCCGCAATCCCTAGGTGAATATCCCGGTATCTCTCCTTCATATCCAAGAACATAATCAGCCAGTTCACAAAGAAGTCCTATTATGTCGGAGGAAGTTAAATCCCCTGCCAGAATCAGGTAAAAACCTGTTCTGCAGCCCATCGGTCCGAAATATATTACATTGTCCTTCCACTTAGGATGGTTTCTTAAAAAAGTGGCGCCAAGATGTTCTATGGAATGTATTCCTGCTGTTACCATCACAGGCTCCGTATTAGGTTTTGTAAATCTTAAATCAAAGGTTGTAAGCGTTATTGGTCCCAGCCTGTCTTTCCTTGAAACATAAATACCTGTTTTCAGGTCAAGGTGATTTACAGTAAAGCTCGCTATCTTTTCCATTATGTTTTCTCCTGTGTAAGTTTTATTTTAATAAATCCAATACTTCATTTTTACTGATAAGGCCTATTGATTTATTAACCACTTCGCCTTTATCAAATACAAAAAGTGCAGGAATTGACATAATATTATACTTCTCTGCTATTGACATATTTTCATCAACGTTCAGTTTAACAATTTTAAAACCATTATGGTTTTCTGCAATTTCTTCAAGTACGGGTGCCATCATTTTGCATGGTCCGCACCAGTCAGCATAAAAATCCACAAGGACTTTTACATCTGATTTCAGAACTTCATCTTCAAAATCTTCTACACTAACATGCTTTAACATCATTTTATACCTCCAAGCACATAATTTATTTCATACTGTTCCTGTCTGCTTCTGTCCTTAAATCCCGTATTCTTACGTTCTACCGCTGTATCCGTGTCAATCAGGTTCCTAAGTACAACTGAATGATTTTCCACGGGAATATATGCGGTCCTGCCGTCCTGTAAAGATTTAAGTCCATAATACATAATCGGCTGGCCTCTTTTATCCACCAGCTTTGTAACTTCCGTTACCTGACAGACTCCGATAGTCTCATTATATATAATATCCTTTTTCTGAAACATATATCCTCCGCTATTTCGCAATCTGTTTCAATTCTTCAATTAATTCCAAATCGCTCTGTTTAACCTTAATATTGGTTGTCATCGGCTGTCCGCCGGGCTTCGTTACCGTTATCTCTATAACAGAATCCTCAGGTATTCCTGTGCCGAAAACTGCCTTTATATATGAAATGAATTTTGGATGATTAGCGGAAAAAGTATTTTTTGCTTTCATTAATTTAATCATTGATGCCGGATTCATATTTTCACTCCTTTATCTGCTTTGGTAATATTCAATATTACACTAAAAATATTTTTTATACAATACTTTGGTTATTTTTCATCATAATTCTCAAGGAAATTATGTTTTACTCCATCCTTGTCCTTGTATTCAATTACTGTTCCCAGACTTACATTATAAACGCTCTTAAAAATATTGCCCTCCACATAAGGATTGACTTTCTTCATATCCTTAATAAGCTGCTTTATTTCCATACGCTTTGAAGCAGTTGTGCCGTCTTCCCTGCAGGAAGAACAGGTGTCTGTAAAATGACAGGCGCACTGTATAAAATGAAGATTATTAAAATCACGCCAGCGCATAATGTCATCCTCACGGATGTAGTACATCGGTCTTATAAGCTCCATGCCTTCAAAATTGGTGCTGTGGAGCTTTGGCATCATAGTCTGTACCTGTGCACCGTACAACATTCCCATAAGAATTGTTTCGATTACATCATCATAGTGGTGTCCCAATGCGATTTTATTGCAGCCAAGCTCTTTTGCCTTACTGTAAAGGTAACCTCTCCTCATTCTGGCACAAAGATAACAAGGCGACTGTTTTACATCGTATACCGCATCAAATATCTGAGTCTCAAATATGGTTATGGGAACGCCTAACATCCTTGCGTTTTTCTCTATTACAAGCCTGTTGACCTCACTGTAGCCGGGGTCCATTACAAGAAAAACAAGTTCAAAATCAAACTTATTGTGTCTCTTTATCTCCTGAAATAACTTTGCCATAAGCATGGAATCTTTCCCTCCGGATATGCATACGGCAACCTTATCTCCCGGTTTCAAAAGCTCATATTCATTAATTGCCTTGGCAAAAGGTGAAAAAATGCATTTGTGAAAAGTCTTGCGGATACTTGTCTCAACTTCCTTCTGCTTATCCTCATAATCTTCCCTGTAGGATGAGGTAAGCCATGCTGCATATCCGCCTTTGAGGCTTACGGCATCGTATCCCATCCCACGAAGCTCATACGCCATGTCCATACTCTGTATTCCTTTCATACAATACAAAACGTATGAAATGTTTTTATCAAGCTTTCCCTCCTCTGCCAGTTCAACAATGTTGCTTATATTTTCGGCCTTGGGAATGGAACCGTAGCGGTATGATACTTCGTCCCTTACATCGCAAAATCTGTAAAGGGATGGGTGGATATCTGCCAGTTCTTCTATTGTAATTTCTGCGTATTCATATTTTTCAAACATTCTTACTGTCTCCATTATCTGTTAAACGTATCTTTATAGGCATTTTTTGAAAAACGGTGGTAAATAAGGTGTCCGCCCTCTTCTGTAAAACAATAATAACTGTCATCAGGCGTTCCGTCCTCAAAATAAATAAGATAATTAAATTCTTCATGCTCCATGGTTTCAAAATGAACATGTGAGGAATAACCTTCAAATACTTTTTTTACATCTTCTATTGTAATACCGTGTCTTAAAACCGTTGCAATCAAATCATACAAAAAGCCTGTCTTTTCTGTAGTATTATTAACATATTCCGAAGCTGTATCCGGTAATTTAATACAAAAACGTTCTCCCTTTACGGATACGTCTATATCGCCGAATTCTGCCTTTGATTTAATTTTGAATTCATCAAGCACCTGTAACATTTCTTCTGTGTCACGCTCAGTTTCCAGAATACTGTTTAAAGAGCTTAAAGGATAATAAAGACTGATTGACTCTTTTCTGAAACCCAGCTTTATCTGTTCTTCTTTTATCACATAACATATATCTTTTTCCAATGCTTCTAAATTCATTTTCTTACCTACATTTCATTAACACTATAGAAAATTATATATTTATGTTGATATGTAGTCAATATTTCTGTTATTTCAATATGCTGTATTCTTCGTCGGTTACAGGCTCACACCATTCATTGGAGGTCTCTGTTCCCGGAACTTCAACGGCAAGATGACTGAACCAGCTGTCAGGTGTGGCACCGTGCCAATGTTTTACTTCGGCAGGAATATTGATGCAGTCTCCCGGTTTCATCATAACCGCTTCTTTGCCGTACTCCTGATAATAGCCTCTGCCTGCCACGCATACAAGAATCTGTCCGCCACCGCTTTTGGCATGATGGATGTGCCAGTTATTGCGGCATCCCGGTTCAAAAGTCACATTGAAAATTCCCACCTGACTTGTTGAAACAGGTGCAAGATAACTTTTGCCGGTAAAATATTTTGCAAAACCGTCATTAGGATTACCAATTGGAAATACCATTTCTTTGGCGTGTGCTCTCATTGCCTCGTCTTCATATGGCAGATCGCCTTCGTTGGCATCCCATACTTCTTTTACAAGGTTAAAAACTGCCCAGTCCTTAGGCCAGCCTGCGTAAACTGCCACATGGGTAATGGCTACCGCTATTTCTTTCTTTGTAACGCCGTGATTTTTGGCATTCTGTAAATGAATTTTCAAAGATGAGTCGGTTATTCCCGATGCCATAAGGGCAACAACGGTTATAATGCTTCTTGTCTTTAAGTCAATATCCCCGTTATCTCCAAAGAAAACATCATCATTAAAATGTACAATCTCAGGAGCAAATTCTCCCAGAGCGTTTCTTCCTGCTGTCTGTGTGATTTTTCCCATATCTTTTTTCCTCCGATACCTTAATTAATCAAGTTCTTTTACCCAGTTTTCGATTTCTGTTCTGCTTAATCCGTTGAGGAGTTTTCCTTCCACAATGTCAGCTCCCGGTGCAGATACTTTAAGCTCACTTACCGTATTGCCAAATCCGCTTCCTCCTGAGGTTGCGAAAAGAACTATTTTTTTGCCGTTAAGATTATATTTCTCAAGAAATGTATTAACTATTGTAGGTGCAACATACCACCAGATTGGAAAGCCGAGAATAATCTCATCAAAAGATTCCACATCTATGTCTGAGTCTTCTATTTCAGGTCTGATTTTTTTATCTGCCATTTCAATACTGCTTCTTGATTTTTTATTCATCCAGTTCAAATCATCTTTGGTATATGGAACTTTGGGTTTGATTTCATATAACTGACAGTTGCCTGCCTCAGCTATTATTTCTGCTTTTTTTCTCGTTGTGCCTTCTGCACTAAAATATGCTACTAACTTCTTTGCCATATCTGTTACCTCCAAAAATCATTGTTTAACTGGTCTGCCGCTTTTGTAAAGCTCTGTTCCTTTGCTACCATTAAAAAGTAACGTAAAACACGTAAATCCATTACTGCCCTTTCTGATTATAAATCAAATTATTGTGCACCCTTTACACCCGTTAAATCTTTTATCACTTCTCCTGCTATAATAAGACCTGCAACAGAAGGCACAAAAGCCACGCTTCCCGGAATATCTCTTCTCTCGGTACATTTATGCTCAGCTCCGGGCGGACATATACAATTGGTTCTGCAGCTTATGGACATATCTTCAATAGGGCGGGTTGGCTTCTCTTCCGAATAAACCACTTTAAGCTTTTTCACTCCACGCTTTTTAAGTTCACGTCTCATGACTTTTGCAAGAGGGCACATCTGCGTCTTATAAATATCCGCAACACGGAATGCACTGGCATCTAACTTGTTTCCCGCTCCCATAGAGCTCATAATCGGTACGCCTTCTTTCTGGCATTTCATTACAAGTTCTATCTTTGCCGTTACCGTATCTACCGCATCAACTACATAATCATACTCGGCAAAAGGAAATTCGTCTGCATTTTCAGGGAGAAAAAAACATTTGTGAACGGTTACCTCAACCTCCGGATTGATATCAAGCATTCGTTCTTTCATTACGTCAACCTTGTATTTTCCTATGGTTTTTCTTGTTGCGATAATCTGTCTGTTAATATTGGTTAAACATACCTTGTCGTCATCAATCAAATCAAAATGTCCTACTCCGCTTCTTACGAGAGCTTCGCACACATATCCGCCTACGCCTCCGATACCGAATACCGCCACTCTCATATCAGCCAGTTTTTTCATGGCATCTTCGCCTAAAAGCAGTTGTGTTCTTGAAAACTGATTTAGCATGATTCACACCTTTCCTCTTCCATTTCCTGATTAATAATATCTTCATTGTCAGCCATTGCCTGCAAAGTCATTGTGAGAAGTTTCTCAAGGTCCCATCCCAGCTGGTCCGCACCTCTTTCTATTACTTCTCTTGAACAGCCTGCCGCAAAGCCTTTGCTTTTATATTTCTTTTTTAGGGATTTGAGTTCCATATCTTTAGTGCTTTTTGACGGTCTCATAAGTGCGGCTGCCCATATAAGCCCTGTCAGTTCATCCGCAGCAAACAATACTTTCTCCATTTCATGGACAGGCTCCACATCCAATGTCACGCCACATTCAATGGTAATCCCGTATCCATGGGATACAACACCGTGAATAATATCCTCTGAAACACCTGCTTCTCTCAAAAGTTCGGGAGCTTTAAGGCAATGCTCCGCAGGATAAAGTTCAAAATCAATATCATGCAAGAGTCCTACGATTCCCCAATGTTCTTTTTCTTCCCCATATCCTAACTTGTCCGCATACCATTTCATTACTGCCTCAACGGTAAGCGCATGCTGGATGTGAAATGGGTCTTTGTTATATTTTTTTAATAAGGCAAAAGCCTCTTCTCTTGAAATTTCACTCATAAAATCAATCTCCTTATTGGTGTTTATGATATTGTACTTTCTTTATTCCTACTATGTCAATATGATTTGTATGCAGTTATAAAATTTATGTGCTTATTTTTCCGGGCATAGGAAAAGCATCAACCATTGCTGATTGATGCTTCAAAAAATTTAATTAAAAATTCGTTCTACCTGTCCACTGGCTTTTTCAGCCTTGTATAACCCAAATGAAAGTTTGCGTATAAAAAGTACACGTAAAGTCGTATCTACGCTCAGTCCTTTAATAACTTACAAATCCAATAATTCATATTTCTTTTTATCAAATTCTTCTTGTGTTATTACACCAGAATCCAATAGGTCTTTATATGATTTTAACTTCTGAACATTCAAAAGTTCCTTTTCGCTCTTATCTTTTTCCTCTGCTGCTTTCTTTTCTTTTGCCTTTTTTGCTTCGGCATCGGCTTTTGTTTTACCACACGCACATGTTCCAGTATAGCTAGGATTCACACGTCCGCAAGTACATTCCCATCCACCATCTCTTAAGAGACGTTTATTTGATTCCTCCTCTGTTTCTTTTGATAATAATGCTGAAGCATACGAACTATTATTATCCGGTTTGCAAGCAACAACGATAATTCCTATAATTCCAAGGAAAAAACCCCAGAAAAAGCCATCTTCATAACCCTTATTTTCGCTAACTACTTGTGCAACAAAGCCACATATGAGTCCCTGAATTATAGCTACAAAAATATATACAAATACCATAACTCTACATCCCATTCTATTTTTTATTAACAGATTATTGATTAGTAGATACCTTGACAGGTATCTACTAATCTGATGGACGTAGTATATCAGCAATTTTTAGAATTTACCGTGCAAAAGTGTCCATTTAAAAAAAATGCCGTTTGCGGCAATAATATTAACCGGAGGCTGTTACGGAAATAAACAGAGATATATACCTTGAGCGACTCATTGCCAGAAAGCTCAATACCTGGCAAAGAAAAGTATGAGCATGAAACAATGTCATCCAATACCGCATACTACGATAAACTAATCATCCACTTACGCCTCTTAAAAATAACAAGCGATACAACAAGCCTGAATATTTCCTCCGTGGTAAGAAGTGTATACACACCAACTATGCCCCACTTAAACACATACGCTGCAAGCAGACACATTGGAATTCCGATGCACCATGTGCCAACAATATCAATCACCATAATAATTTTGGTATTGCCGCCGCTTCTGATAATTCCACCGCCAAGAATCATATTTTCAACCTTGACCGGTGCATATAGGGCAAATACAATAAGCAGTATCTTTCCAAGTGATTTTACGCTGTCATCCACACGGTATAGTTTGGTATAGACTCCTGCCATTGTAATAAGTAATGCGGATACCACAACCGCACCAACCAGACCTGCATACATAATCTTCTTTGACTCCGTGTAAGCCTCGTCGTATTCTTTCCTGCCAAGTCGCTTGCCGACCATTACCCCGGCAGCTGCTGACAATCCGCTAAGTGCTCCTACGATAAGCCCCTGTATAGGGCAGGTAAGTGTATAAGCCGCCAGATTGGAAGTTCCAAGATGCCCATATACTGCAGACTCAACATTCTGTCCAAGGCTCCATAAAAATTCACTGATGAGAATCGGCATAATCATGATAAAATAGTCCTTAATGGTAATTTTGCTAAAATGCAATGACCATACCGGTTTATCTCCATCTTTCCTGATACATAAGGCAAATCCGGCAACAATAACTACAAGATTTAACAACTGTGAAATAAGTGTCGCAATCGCAGCACCCTTTATTCCCATACATGGAAATCCTAATTTTCCAAATATCAGCAGATAATTAAGTCCGGTATTTACACCAACCGCTCCAAAGCTTGCCAGAAATGGTATGGTAGCATGCTCTCTGCAGCGCAGCCATGATGATAAAATATTGCTTATTGCCATTGGTATATAGGAAAAAGCTATAATTCTGAAATATACTGTACCTGTGTTTATAATACTTGTATCTGTAGTATAAAGTCCGAGAATCTGCCTTGAAAAACATCCGGAAGCCAGCATAAATATTCCCGATATTAATATCCCACAAATAAGACTCACGTCAAAGCCGCACCATGCCTCTTTTGTATCTTCCGCACCAATAAACTGTGCAATCAGTATCCCCCCCAACTGTGCTTACCGCACCGATTACCACCGAAAAAATTAAGGAAAAATTACCGCATAATCCAACTGCAGATATATTAGTCTCACCTAATTGTCCTATCATAATCTGGTCAACAATTGAAAAAGAAGCCTGCAGCATACTTTGCAATGTAACCGGAATTGCTATTTTACATAATGATTTCATAAACTTTGACATCATAATTTCCTCGTACTTTCCTTTTCTGTCTTCGGTATCTCCCATCTTAATATTTCTCCGGGTTCAAAGGCTTTACTAAATCCCTCAATTCGCTCTTTATCCATGCAAATAAAATTATCCGCCGTCATAATGATTGATCACCAGATTGACCATCTTGGAACATTTTTCAAAATAACCATCATACACCACAAAAGATATTCTCATCTGATTTCTCAGTTTTTCATAATCAGCTTCACAAATCCATCTTCTAAAACCCTGCCCTCATACTTTTCATGGTCATTCACCACCACCCCGATGATTCTTGAATTATTTCTTGCAAGCAGAACGCCTGCCATATTTGGGATGTATCCGGAGTTTTCCAGTTCCTGCTGGACACGTTTTACTGTCTCATCCGAAATCTTCTCTGTTTTGCCATGAATCACTTTTGAGACAGTTGCTGTACTAAGGCCTAACGCATCTGCAACATCCACAATTCTAACTCTGTTCTGTACCATTCTAATTCCTTCTTTTCCGTTTCTCTGATTATATGGTACAATAAAAGTATGTGTTTTACAAAGGTTAAACGTGTAACCCATCACAAAATCCGAGGCTCTTTTTTGTTATATTTTACCAAATATACAAAAACTCAACTGTATTTCTGTTCCTTAACAAAAGAAAAACACCTGCCATTTCTGACAGATGTTCTATGTAATATTATAATTTTTCAATGCTACAAACTGGAAGTTAGCGATTTCTTTTTCCGGTATTCTCTGTCCCACGGATTTCCTCATGATAGAAATAATCTACGATCACCGGATGTC
>JABLTL010043731.1_pt1 | contig 44223 bp, 37 predicted proteins | sample 7160151 | NCBI WGS metagenome assembly JABLTL01 (sample SAMN14651223, study PRJNA627086) | human gut metagenome | isolation source: feces | host: Homo sapiens | reverse complement strand
CTTACTAAAATTAGTAATATAATTTTGGTATTATCTTGAGGTAGGAACTACCTTGTAAGCTTGGGTAAACTTGTACCGTTAGGTATATTCACCAAGAAGCTCCCACTTCTATAAGTGGAGAGTAGTTCACACAAAAGTTATCCACAGATTGTGGATAAAATCTAAAAAATGTTGAAAACTTTTTTATAGTATTGACACAATATATTAGGTTATTATAAAAATAAACAACTATATAGTGGGTAATGTAAAAAATATGAAAAGTTTGTAGAACAAATAATGCGAACTTACATTCTAAAAAATAAAGTTATCAACAATATCCACAGAATTGTGGATAAAAGTTGTGGATAACTTGATAATAAGTTAAATATTCAAATAAAAATACGGTAATATGTAATTAAAGTTTGTGGATAACTTTTATTAAAAGATATAGAAAAATGTAATATACAAAAATTTTAAAGGGGTGAGTTATATAAAATGAAATATAATAAAAATGTAAAAAAAGCAGAGTTTATAAATAGACCCAATAGATTTAATGCAGTAGTTAAATTAGAAGAAGAAGAAATAACAGTACATGTACCTAATACTGGAAGGTGTGGAGAATTGCTTGTAGAGGGGTATACTGTATTTTTAAGAGAGGAAAATAATCCTACTAGGAAAACTCCATATGATTTAATTGCTGTTTATAAGGGAAATAAATTAATAAGTATGGATTCTCAAATACCTAATAAAGTTGTAGAAGAAGCTTTAAAAAATAAAAAAATAAAGAAACTTGTTAAATATACAAATATTTTAAGAGAGAAGACCTTTGGAAAAAGTAGATTTGATTTTAAGATTTCTAACGATTTAGGAGAAGAATACTATTTAGAAGTAAAGGGAGTTACATTAGAAAGTGATGGATATGCTAAATTTCCAGATGCACCTACAAAGAGGGGCGCAAAGCATCTATTAGAACTAGTTGAAGCTAAAAATAATGGATATGGTGCTGGTGTAATGTTTTTAATACAATTAGAAGATGTTAATAAGTTTTCGCCAAATAATGAAAGAGATAAGGAATTTGGAGAAGCATTGAGAATTGCAGCAAAAAATGATGTGGATATTTTTGCATATAATTGTATAGTAACGGAAGATGGAATAGAAATAAATGAAGAAGTAGAAATAATATTAACTTAAAGTTCTTTAAATATTAAATTTAAATAGTATAATTATATCTATAAAACTAGTGTTAGGAGTGTTTAGATGGAGAATAAGAGACATAAAAATGTGCCTGAAATAAAAGGACTTTTAAGAAGTCATGTTGTAGAAGTTCCTTCATGTATTAGGGATTGTTCAGGGATAAAAATTTTTGGCAAAAGAATAAAATCTTTACTATTTACAACAGATGTTGCAATAATTAGAAATACAAATGCAGATGCAATAATTGCAGTATATCCATTTACTCCTCAGCCGTTAATAACATCAGCATTAGTAATGGCAGCAGATGTGCCAGTCTTTTGTGGAGTTGGGGGAGGAATAACTCAAGGAAAGAGGGTAGTTAATTTAGCATTAGATGCAGAATTTAAAGGGGCTATGGGAGTAGTTGTAAATGCACCTACTTCAAATGAAGTTGTTTCAAGAATTAGGGAAACTATAGATATACCATTAATAGTTACAGTAGTATCTATTAATGAAGACATAAGAAAAAGAATAGAATCTGGAGCAACAATATTAAATGTTTCAGGTGGAAAAGATACTCCCAATATAGTTAGAAAAATAAAAGAAGAATTTCCAAACTTCCCAGTAATAGCTACAGGTGGACCAAATGAAGAAACGATAAGAAAAACAATAGAGGCAGGTGCAAATGCTATAACTTATACACCACCAACAAATGGAGATACTATGAGTAGTTTGATGGATAAATATAGAAGTTTATAGAAAAATTATCATAAAAAATAAAATATGGTTGAATAATTTAAATAATATGGTATCATATTAATAACAATGTACATATCATATATAATAGATTTATTATTGATGAAAATATGTTATTTTAATTATTTAAATAAAATTTTATAAAAAACCTATGTTAGAGGTGCTATTTATAAATAGTAATAAATTGGAGCTGACGGGCTATGATAATTTATGAAAGGTATAGTAGCCGAAGGAATATTTTATGTAAAGGGGTATTTCTGGGTATGTATATAACATATGCATAACTGTCACGAAAGTGGAGTGCTAAAAAGGTGCAATTATTCAATCAAAAAAATTGAGTTTATTTTGTGAATAAAACTTGCATTTTAATAAGTAAACTACCCTTATAGGTTTTTATATGGGTAGTTTTTTATCGTTATTTTAAATAAAAGTTAATAATTTGTAGATTAAATATAATTTTTAAATAGTTTATGAATGAGGTTTATAATAAATGGCTTCTAATTAAATAGATTATTGGAGGTATAATAATGAAATTATTTGGGGCAATGAAAGTTAAAAACAATGAATTATTAGTAGGAGGTGTTAGTTGTAGTCATTTAGTTAGAGAATTTGGATCTCCATTATATGTAATGGATGAGAAGTTATTGATAAATACTTGTAAAGATTACTATGATAATTTTAAATGTAAGGAAGAAAATAATAAGGTAGCTTATGCTGGAAAGGCTTTTTTGACAAAAGCAATGTGTAAATTAGTAGAAGAACAGGGTCTTTATTTAGATGTAGTATCAGGGGGAGAGTTATTTACTGCTTATAAAGCTGGATTTCCTTTAAATAAAGTATATTTCCATGGAAATAATAAAAGTAGGGGGGAAATTGAATTAGGTGTTAAACTTGGTGTTGGAAGATTTGTTGTAGATAATTTAAGTGAAATGAAAATGTTAAATAAAGAATCAAAAAGATATAATAAGATACAAGATATTTATTTAAGATTAACACCAGGAATAGAAGCTCATACTCATGAGTATATAAAGACAGGACAAATAGATTCTAAATTTGGATTTGCTCCAGTTGGAGAAACAATTATGGAGGCAGTAAAACATGCATTAGATTGTGAAAATTTAAATTTAAAGGGATTACACTGTCATATAGGATCCCAAATTTTTGAAACAGAACCTTATGAAGATGCTGTTGAAATTATGATGAAGTTTATAAAAGAAATTAAAGAACAGACTGGATATACTATACACGAATTAGATTTAGGTGGTGGGTTTGGTATACATTATACTGATGGGGATAATCCAAAATCAATAAAAGAGTATTGTAAAGTAATATTGAAAAAAGTTGATGAGGTATGTTCAAATTTAAATGTAGAAAAACCTATATTAACGATAGAACCAGGAAGATCAATAGTTGGAAATGCTGGAATTACACTTTATACAATTGGAGCAATTAAAAATATACAAGGTGTAAGGACTTACGTTTCTGTAGATGGAGGGATGACTGATAATATAAGACCTGCTTTATATGGAGCAAAATATGAAATGGCAATTGCAAATAAGATGAATGAAAAATTAGATACAAGAGTAGCTATAGCAGGAAAATGTTGTGAATCAGGAGATGTATTTATTGATGATATATGTATTCAAAATCCTGAAATAGGTGATATTCTTGCTGTATTTTCAACTGGTGCATATGGATTTTCAATGTCAAGTAATTATAATAAGAATCCTAAAGCTCCTGTAATATTTGTTAAGGATGGTATTGTAAGAGTTGTATCTAAAAGACAAAGTTATGAAGAACTTTTAGCTTTAGAAATTTAAAGAGTTTTCAACTTTGTATATAATGAAAATAAAATTTTAAGAATTTATAAAGATTATATATAAGTAGCTATATCAAATTTAGGTATGGCTATTTTTTTATTACAATATTATAATAAATTAAAATATATATAAAATATATATAGCGTTAATAAAATTTTTTGTTGTAACAAAATTGACATAATAAATGTATATAATGAAGAGTAATACTATTAGTTATTATATAAATATGGTATACTTAATATAACTATCCAACATATATAGATTTTAATTAATAATCTATATTATATATAAAGGAAAAGAGGGTTAGTATAGTATATATGAAGGAACAAAAATTTATAATTGATAGGATAGAAGAAGATTATGTTATCTTAGAAGATGAGAATCATAATATAATTTCAAAAAATATAAATTCATTTTGTATTAAACCTAATGAAGGTGATGTAGTAATTATAAATGAAAATAATTTACCTAAAGTAAACATAGAAGCAACTAACAAGAGAAAAAAAGAAATAAGCATTTTAATGAAAGGTATGTGGGAAGAGTGAGAATAGAATTAAAAAAAACAAATTTCTTTACTGAATGGGTTGTACCAATATTAATAGCATTAGTATTAGCATTTTTAATTAATAAGTTTTTAATTTTTAAGGTTAAAATTCCATCTGAATCTATGGTTCCAACATTAAATGTTGGTGATAGATTATTTGTTACAAGAATTTATAATCCAGAAAAACTTAAGCGTGGAGATATAGTGGTGTTTCATTCAGATGAAAAAAATGAAGATATGATTAAAAGATTAATAGGATTACCAGGTGATAAGGTAGTTATCAAAGATGGGATTGTAACTGTAAATGGTGAAACACTAAAAGAAAATTACATAGGAACTGCAGATAATTATAGTGGAGAATTCGAAGTACCTGAAGGTAAGTATTTTTTCTTAGGAGATAATAGATACTGGTCATTAGATTCAAGGTATTGGGAAAATCCGTATATTGATGGTAGTAAAATAAAAGGAAAGGCTCAAATAAAAGTATATCCTTGGAGTGAATTTGGAAAAATAAAATAAGAGTTTTGAGAAAGATTTTAGGATTAGTAGGAGATTAAAAAAATATGAATAATAATGTAAATAATAGAAAAGATGGAGACAAGAAAAAGAATGGCAAATTCTTGTTAATATATGTTGTAGTAGCTTTCTTATTCTTATATTCATTTTCAACTGCAAAAGAAATGTTAACTACTAAAGAAATTTCATATAATGAATTTGTTAAAATGGTTGAAAATAAGGAAGTAAAGAAAGTTACAGTAGATGGAACAGCACTTGTAATCACACCACAAGATTCAAGTGAAATGAAAGGAAAAGTTTTATATACAGGAAATGCAGATAATCCTGATTTAATAAAGTTATTAATAGATAATAATGTAGAATATTATCCAGAAATAACTAAACAACAATCAGTGTTTATGGATTTTATAATAATAAATGTATTACCATTAGTTATAATGTTCTTTATAGTTAGATTTGTATTTAACAAAATGTCTAAGAAGATGGGTGGCGGCCCAATGGGAATGGGTGGCTTAGGAAAAAGTAATGCTAAAGTTTATGTAGAAAAAGATATTAAGGTAAGCTTTGAAGATGTAGCTGGTCAAGATGAAGCTAAAGAATCATTAACAGAAATAATAGATTTCCTTCATAATCCAAAGAGATATACTGAAATAGGTGCTAAATTACCTAAGGGAGCACTTTTAGTAGGGCCTCCAGGAACAGGTAAAACACTTATAGCAAAGGCGGTTGCTGGTGAGGCAAAGGTTCCATTCCTTTCAGTTTCAGGTTCAACTTTCATTGAGATGTTTGTTGGTATGGGAGCTGCTAAAGTAAGAGATTTATTTAAAGAAGCTGAAAAAGTGGCTCCTTGTATAATATTTATAGATGAAATTGACTCTATTGGTAAGAGCAGAGATAGTCAAATGCAAAGCAATGATGAAAGAGAGCAAACTTTAAATCAATTACTTACTGAAATGGATGGGTTTGATACATCAAAGGGAATAGTTATTTTAGGTGCAACAAATAGACCTGAAATACTAGATAAAGCACTTTTAAGACCAGGTAGATTTGATAGAAGAGTTATTGTTGATAGACCAGATTTAAAAGGAAGAATTGCAATATTAAATGTTCATTCTAAGGATGTTAAAATGTCATCAAATGTTAACTTAGAATCAATTGCAAAAGGAACCCCAGGAGCTGTAGGAGCTGATCTTGCTAATATAGTAAATGAAGCAGCATTAAGAGCAGTTAGAAGTGGAAGAGAAGAAGTTATTCAAGAAGATTTAGAAGAAGCAGTTGAAGTTATAATTGCAGGTAAAGAAAAGAAAGATAGAATACTTTCTAAGAAAGAAAGAGAAGTTGTTGCTTTCCATGAGGTTGGGCATGCATTGGTTGCAGGGCTTTTAGAAGGGACAGATCCAGTTCATAAAATAACAATAGTTCCTAGAACAATGGGAGCATTAGGATATACTATGCAACTTCCAGAAGAGGAAAAATACCTTGTTTCTAAAGAAGAACTTATGAATCAAATAATGGTTATGTTAGGTGGTAGAGCTGCAGAAGAAGAAGTATTTAATCTTGTATCTACAGGTGCTTCTAATGATATTGAAAGAGCAACTCAAACAGCAAGAAATATGGTAACTATTTATGGTATGACTGATAATTTTGATATGATGGCATTAGAATCAGTTCAAAATAGATATTTAGATGGAAGAGCTGTTAGAAATTGTAGTGAGGAAACATCAACTTTAATAGATAAAGAGGTTTTAAGTATAATAAGGGAATGTCATCAAAAGGCAAGAGAAATATTAAGAGAAAATAGAGATTTATTAGATAAAATTTCTGAATACCTATTAGAAAAGGAAACTATTTTTGGAGATGAATTCTTTAAGTTTGTATATGAAAAATATCCAGAACTAAAGGAAAAAAGAGAAGAAGAAAAGAAAAGTAGAGAACTTGAAATAAATAAAAAATATACAGAAGCTTGTGCTGATACAGCAGAAGAGCTGCACGATAAGAAAGTAGCTCAAGAGGTTATAGAAGCTGTTGAGCAAGAAGAAGAAAATATAATTAAAGAAGCAGAAGAATCAAAGTCTGAAGTTTTATTAGATATGGATAAGGAAGATAAATAATAAAAATATTTATTATTTATGTTTTTAAATCAATAAATTAAAAAATATTTAATTATGATAATAAGGAGTTAAGCAGTAAAACAAGCTTAACTCCTTAAACATTGTTAGTAAGTGGCAAGTGGTAAGTGGCAAGTTGTGGATGGAATTCCTTAGGGAATTTCTTAAATTTATTTTATAAAATTCAGCTAAGGCTGAATTTATACCAAAGCTTTTCACTTTTCACTTGTCACTTGAAACTTACAACTAAAAAAATCGTGGAGGGGTTTATTTTGAATAATTTTGAGTTTTTACAAGAAGAGCAAAATTTAGAATATACTTTGAATTTATTAAGTCAGGAAATATTAAATTACATACAAAAAAGAAAAGATGTTTCAGATTACATATTAGAATATAGAAAGAAGTTTATTGAAGAGTATAGAGATGACGAAGATAAAGTAATGGAATATTTCGATCATGAGAGATATGTAAAAGAAGAAATGTATAGAACTATAGATAAAAAATTAGCTGAGTTTACAAAGTTAAAGGAATCACCTTACTTTGGAAAAGTTAATTTTGAGGATAATGGATATGCAGAACAAATATATGTTGGTAGATATGGATTAACTCCAGAAGGAAATTTTGATGCTGCCATAGTAGATTGGAGAGCACCAGTTGCATCATTATTTTATAAGGGAACATTAGGTGAAACTAGTTACAAGTCACCAGCTGGAGAAGTTCTAGTAGATATATTAGCAAGAAGACAAATAATGATTAAAAAAGGAAAATTAGAAGGGTTCTTCGATTCAGATATTGATGTTAAAGATGATATTCTTCAAATGATTTTATCATCAAATGCAGGAGAAAAGCTTAAGGATATAGTTATGACTATCCAAAAGGAGCAAGATGAAATCATAAGAGAAGAAAGAATGAAGGTTGTAGTAGTTAACGGTGTTGCAGGTTCTGGTAAGACTACAATTGCACTTCATAGAGTTGCTTATCTTTTATACAATTTCAGAGAGCAGTTAGGCGATAAGGTATTAATATTAGGACCTAATGATATATTCATTGATTATATAGGGGAGGTTCTTCCTACTTTAGGTGAAAGTAATGTTAATCAACAAACGTTTGCTCATTTTGTAATAAATGAAATTGGATTAAATGAACCAGTAATTGATTTTACAGCTTATTTAGAAGAAGTTTTAAAAGGCAATGAAGAAGTTATAAATGAAATTAAATATAAGGCTGGAGAAGGATTTATATCTGTATTAGATAAGAAATGTGAGGACTTAGAAAATAGTTATTTTAATGTTCAGGCAGCTAAATTCTTTGATGAAGAAGTAGTTTCAATAGAAGAAATTAATGACTTGTTTGAAAATTACTATAAGTATATGCCTTTATTTAGAAGAAGCAAAAAAATAAAGAGAATAATTACTGAAAAGCTTAAAGATAAAAGAGATGAATTAGTAAGAAATTTAAATGCTGAAGTTAAGGGAAAATTAGCTTCTTTAACAGAAGAACAATTAGTTATTGAACAAAATAATATAGAATTCCAAAGAAAAATAAGGATTAGAGAAATTGTTAGAGAACTAATGATTCAAAAGGAAAACTTAGCAAAGTGGATAGATAATGAAAGTATAGTAGATATTTATAAAGAATTTACTAATACTGAAAATTTATCATACTTAGATTTACCAGCAATACTTTATTTAATGATTAAGCTTGATGGTAAGAAATCTAGTAAAGAAATTAAGCATATAGTAATTGATGAAGCTCAAGATTATAGCATGCTTCAGTTCATTGTATTAAAGGAATTAACAGGATGTAAGAGTTATACTATAGTTGGAGATTCGAATCAAAGGCTTATAAAAGTAGAAGAAGAGCCAGCTATGCTTAAGCTTAAATCTTTATTTGGCGGATTTGTTAAGAATTATGCCTTAAATAAGAGTTATAGATCTACATTCCAAATTATGGAGTATGCAAGTAAGTTATTAGATGAAAGTGCAATAGTACCATTTGTTAGGAAAGGTAAGTTTGATGTTGAAGAAGTGGAAGTTAAAGATGAAGATGATTTAATAGATACTATTTTAGAAACATTAGAAGATTATGATGATGAAAATTATGATAATATTGCAATTATAACTAAAGATAAAGAAGAACTTAAGAAAATAGCACCTGAACTTAAAAAGTTTACTAAACTTTTAGCTTTTGATAGAGAAGATGTTATTTACAGAGGGGGAAAAGTTATAGTTCCTTCTTATTATGCTAAAGGACTTGAATTTGATGGTGTTATAATAGTTAATTTTGATGATAATACTGATGATTTAGTTAAATATATTATGGCAACAAGAGCACTTCATAGATTAAAAGTAGTAAATTATAGGATGGGTAGAATATAGGAACGGGGATGTCGCATTAAGAATAAATACTATAATATATTGTGTATAAAAATTTTAGTGCGACAGCCCAAATATAAAGTATTAAATTATAATTATTATGGATAATTTTAAGTTTAAAAGAATCAAGGGTCATGATAGTGAGGTAGAAGAGCTTAATCGATAACTGAAAACTACAAAAAATAGCAGAATGTACAAAAAGATATTTTATTTAAATCCTTAATAAAAATATACTTTTTTATAAAAATATTTTAAAATTTATATTTATGCAAAAATAACTTTACAATATGCATAAAAAATTGTATATTATAAAGGACGAATAGATATGAAGTAGGTAGAGGTTGCGATATTTAATAGTATATTTGCGGAGGTAAGCACAAAGATGTAAATAGAAAGGAAATTTCGCCGAAATATATAGCTAATGCTTTGAGGTTATATTATTGGGGTTATATATAATATATATAACACTGTCACATTTTGTGAAGAGCTATCACTAATATGATTATATTTTTACAAATGATAAATTAAAATTAGTTTTTGTAGTGATATGGTCTTGAGTGATAAACTCAAGACTTTTTTATGTGTAGGAAATTGTAAAAAAATTGAACTTTTAAAGCTAGTTATATCAATGGATTTCAATATTTAAAGTTGTAAATTTTATACAACGAAGTTGACGTAGCGATAGCCACTTTGTTCTTAAAAAGTTATTTTTAATATATATCTCCTTCATCTATGATGTCGAAATAATGCTTAGGGGGAGTTTTTAGCTATGCAAAATGCAGTAAATAATGAAAAAAAGGGATTTTTAAAGAATTTTAGTAATGGAATAAAAGTCCCACATACATTAGTTATTATTTTTTCAATAATAATACTAATGGCAATAGCAACATACATAGTTCCTGGTGGTTCATATGATAGAGTAATAGCTGATGTAAATGGACAAAGTAAAACAGTAGTATTAAATGGTTCATTCCACTATGTTGAAAATGAAGCACAAGGATTGTTTTCAGTAATGCAAGCACCTATAAGTGGATTAGAACAATCAGCTGAAATTATAGCATTTTTATTTATAGTTGGTGGTGCATTTAGTTTAATAACGAGAACAAAAGCAATAGATTCAGCTATTGCAAAGGTTGTTAGTATTTTTAAGGGAAATGAATTATTAATAATTCCTATTATATTTACATTGTTTTCACTTGGTGGAGCAACTTTTGGTATGACAGAAGAAGCTATACCATTTATAACAATTTTAACACCATTAATGTTAGCACTTGGATTTGACAGTATATTAGCAGTAGGAATAAGTTATTTAGGATGTATCGTAGGGTTTGCAACAGCAATGCTAAATCCATTTACAGTAGGTATAGCACAATCAATAGCTGAAATTACCTTATTTTCAGGAGTAGTATATCGTAGTATTTTATGGGTTATAACTACAATAGTAGGGATTATTTTCTTAATGATTTATGCAAGAAGAATCAAAAAGAATCCACAACTTAGTCCAATGTATAAATTAGATGAAGAAAAACGTAAAAAATTAAATAAAAGTGAAAATGAAGAAGTTAAGTTTACACTTTCACATAAAATTATTATTGCATCTATTGGTGTTTGTTTAGCAGTTATTATATGGGGAGTTTTAAGAAAAGGTTTCTGGATTCCAGAAATAGCAGCTGTATTTTTAATAACAGGAATATTTGCAGGAATAGTTGGTGGATTAAAAGCTGATGAAATGGCAGATGCATTTGTAGCAGGAGCTAAAGATATGATTGGAGCTGCTATGGTAATTGGATTTGCAAGAGCTATAGTTATAATTGCTGAAAATTCTCAAATAATAGATACAATATTATATGGTTTATCATCATTTATAGGTAAATTACCATCATTATTAGCTGCATGCGTAATGTTACCAGTTCAAATGTTCATAAACTTCTTTGTTATCTCAGGTTCAGGGCAAGCAGCATTAACTATGCCAATATTAGCACCACTTGGTGATTTACTTGATATATCAAGACAAACAACTGTTTTAATATTCCAATTAGGGGATGGATTTTCAAATGCTATTTTCCCAACATCAGGAGTTTTAATGGCATGTTTAGGTATGGCAGGAATACCATATTCAAAGTGGTTTAAATGGATTTTACCATTACAAATAATACTATTTGCACTTGGAATTATATTTATAACATGTGCAATGATGATTGGATGGGCTTAAGAGAGTTAGTAGTGGGGAGTTAATAGTTTGGAGTTAAGGAAAAAATTCAGCTAACGCTGAATTTTAGAAAAATATATTTAAGGGGGATGTCGCATTAAGAATAAATACTACAATATATTGTGTATAAAATTTTTAGTGAGACAGCCCCAGCCACTAACTACTCACTATAAACTACAAACTAAAGAAGGGTTAGGTGTAGAAATGAGAAAAGTAATATATAATGAAGCTCAATTAATTAAAGAAAAGTTATATGAAATAAGTGATTACATATATAATAATCCAGAATTGGGAAATCAAGAATATAAGGCTGTTGAAGCTTTAACTAGATTTTTAAAGGAACATGGATTTGAAATAGAATGTCCTTATGCAGGAATGGATACAGCTTTTAAAGCTACTTTTGATAGTGGAAAAGAAGGAAAAAATATAGGATACTTATGTGAATATGATGCACTTCCTGAAATAGGGCATGGATGCGGTCATAATATGATAGGTGCTATGTCTTGTGGTGCAGGTGTATCTTTAAGTAAGGTTTTATCTGAAATTGGAGGAAAAGTTATAGTTTATGGAACTCCAGCAGAAGAAACAAATGGAGGAAAGGTTATTTTAGCAGAAGCAGGTGCATTTGATGAATTAGATGCAGCAATGATAGTTCATCCAGATGGTGAAACTAGAGCAAGTGGATCAAGTAGTGCTTTATATCCTATAAGATTTATATATAAAGGTAAAACTGCTCATGCAGCATCTTGTCCAGAAAAGGGAATAAATGCATTAAATAGTGTTATTAAATTATTTAATGGAATAGATGCACTTCGTCAACATGTAACACCAGATGTAAAGATGCATGGAATAATAACTAAAGGTGGAGCTGCAGCTAATATAGTTCCAGGTGAAGCAGTTGCAGATTTTTATTTTAGAGCATCTACGAAGGAGAGATTAAGCGAAGTTGTAGAAAAGGTTAAAAAGATTGCAGAAGGTGCAGCTTTAATGACTGGTGCAACTCTTGAAATGGAAAGATATGAATTACCATATGATGACTTAAAGACTAATGAAAAGTTATCGGAATTATTTAATAATAACTTAAGAGAATTAGGAATTACAGATATAAAAGAAGCAAAAGCAACTGGGGGTTCAAGTGATATAGGAAATGTTAGTCATGTTACAGCAACAATTCATCCTTATATTGGATTAACAGATTGCCCAATGGTAGGACATAGTGTTGAAATGGCAAATTCAACAATAACTGATAAAGCTCATGATAGATTATTAATTGCAGCTTTAGCTATGGCTTATACAGGTTATGATATAATATCAAAGAATATAAATTTAGAAGATTAATTAAAAATGAGTACAATATACTAGTGGGTAATATTGTACTCATTTTATTTTAACTATTCATATTTTTCTAATTTATTAATAACTTTGTTATAAATATTATCAGCAAAAGCAAAATCCATTGCTTTAATATAATAACTTTCTAATTCATCATGAAGTAAATGGGCATTATGAATTAATGAAATTCCCTTATTAATTAATTCATAAAATAAATCACTATTATATTTTATATCATCTTTTTTAGAAGTAGATAAAGCAGATTTAGTATAATCAAATAAGTTATATTCGATTCCAGTATAATTAGCTTGATTAATTTCATTATTTGTTATAATACATGTTGATGTTTCAGGGATAAAGATATGCTCAATTCGCTCAGGTACAAATGGGTCATGCATATATTCAATAAAATAACCTTTCTTTTGACCGCTACTTCCTATGAATTTTAAAATATCAGTTTTCCCAAATCCTGGACCACCAGTTAATACATACTTTTTTTTAAATTCACTACTAAGTTGATCTGCATAAGTAATTATTCCATCAGGTGTAATTGCTGTAGCAAAAAGGTGACGTTCACTTCCATATCCAATTTTATCAGACTTAAATATATTATTTTTTAGATTTTCAATAATATTAGAAATTTTATTAGAATCTAAAGATTCATAATTTAAACTGCTCCAATCATCATGAATACATCTTGCAGACCCTAGATACCTATAAGCTCTTTTGAAGTTTTTACCTATTTCTTTATTTAAATAAATAATTTCTTTTTTGTTTTTGGCAAGCATATCTATATTTAATGCATCACCCATATTAAGAATTTCATCAACAGCTCCAGGGTTAATAGGATCTACAATATGAGGAGAAGTTCCATCTAATAATGCTATGTTTAATTCTTTAATTAGAACACCATCCAAAGAATTAGGATCAGAAGAACAATGATGATATTCTATTGTATATCCTTTTTTAGCAAAATAAGCTCCAACTTTTTTCATAAGTTGTGATTTTCCTGTTCCAGGACCACCCTTTATACAAAGTATACGTTTTGCATCATCTTGAGAAAGTACATATCTATATAAAGAATAAAATCCTTTAGAGGTATTACCACCAGGAAAGAGATGCCTTTCTTTTAACGTTGTCATTAAATTCACTCCTAATAAAAATAGATTATCCATAATATTTTATTCATAATATATTAAAAAATGGACAAAATTCAGTAATTTATTTAAATATTGATTAATTAATGAAAAATAAATATAAGACTTATACCATAAAATATGCATATAATCACAATAAGATTATTATAAAATTTATTTAAAATAAGATTTATGCATATAAAACATAGTGTTTATGCATGAATTCTATGTTTTATATGCATAAATATAAAATTTTATAAAAAAGTATTGCATAAATATAATTTAACGGTGTATAATTATGCTGTGGTTAAGGAAGAGTTCAAGAATACATAAATTTTAAGGGGGATTTAAATATGAAAAAGGGATTAATGAAAAAAATAATTGCTACAGCAGTTTTAGGAATAATGACAATGGGGCTTGCAGGATGTGGTTCTTCTAATGATAAAAATTCTGCTTCAAAAACTGATTTATTAGAAAAGATACAAAAGAATGGTAAATTAGTTGTGGGAATGAGTGCTGATTATGCACCATATGAGTTTCATTATATAGATGAAAATGGAAAAGATGTTATAGGTGGATTTGATGTTGATATAGCAAATGAAATTGCAAATAAAATAGGGGTTGATTTAGTAATTCAAGAAATGGATTTTGATGCTTTAGTATCAGCTTTACCAGCAGGAAAGGTTGACCTTGTAATTTCAGGAATGAATCCAACTGAAGAAAGAGCTAAAGTGGTAGATTTCTCAGAAGTTTATTATAATTCAAAACATGGAATATTAGTTAGAGCTGAAGATGCAGACAAGTATCAAACATTTGCAGATTTAGAAGGTGCAAAAGTTGGAGTACAATTAGGTTCAACACAAGAAAAAATAGCAAAAACAGAAATTCCAAATGTAAATTTGCAACAATTATCTAATATTAATAATTTAATTTTAGAATTAAAAGCTGGAAAGGTTGATGCAATAGTTATGGAAAAGCCAGTTGCAGAAATGGCTGTTAAAAGCAATCCAGAATTAGCAGTAGGAAAACCAATATACGAAGAACAAACAGGTGGAAATGCAGTTGGTATTGCTAAAAATAATCCACAATTATTAGCAAAGGTTAATGAAGTTATCACAGAGTTAAATGAATCAGGAAAAATGGATGAATATATAGCAAAGGCTAATGAATTAGCAGCAACAGCAAATATTGTTGAAGAATAATAAATATTATAAATATAAGATAATAAAAATAAGGGGAATTTAGAAATATAAAATTTAGTTATAGCAGGGTCTAATATGGTATAGGCCCTGCTAAATAGTAAATTTTATTATAGAAAAAATAGGAGGATAAAAAATGCATTTTGATTTTAGTTTTGTACCAAATTATTTGCCTTATTATCTTGAAGGTGTTAAATATACATTATTAATTTCTTTAATTACAGTATTTTTTGGAGCTATATTTGGATCTTTATTATTTTTTATGAAGACTTCAAATTTTCATATTTGGAAAATCAAACCTTTAAAGATATTAGCAGTAATTTATATTGAAATAGTTAGAGGAACACCAATGCTATTACAAATTTTAATTATGTATGCAGGTTCTAAGATGTTTTTTGGAATAGATTTAAGTCCATTTACATCAGCAATAATAGCAATTGCTTTAAATTCAGCAGCATATGTATCTGAGATAGTAAGAGCTGGTATAGAAGCAGTTGATAAAGGACAAATGGAAGCGGCAAGAAGTTTAGGGATGAAGAAAAGCACAGCTATGATGTTAATTGTAATACCACAAGCTGTTAAAAATATATTACCTGCTATAGGTAATGAGTTTGTTGCAATAATTAAGGAATCATCAATGGCATCAATAATTGGTGTTAATGAATTAATGTTTGCAGGTAAAGTAGTTGTAGGATCTACATATTTAGGATTAGAACCATATATAGTAGCTGCAGGTTTCTATTTTATTATGACATTTACATTAGGTAGAATAATATCTCTTATAGAAAGGAGAATGAAAAAAAGTGATTCGCGTTAATAATCTCCATAAAAGTTTTGAAAAAAATGAAGTTTTAAAAGGAATAAATGAGCATATAGAAAAAGGTGAAGTTGTAGTTGTAATAGGACCATCAGGTTCAGGAAAAAGTACATTTTTAAGATGCTTGAACCTATTAGAAGTTCCAACTTCAGGAGAAATAATTTTTGAGGGAAAAAATATTACTGATAAAAAAGTTGATATAAATAAAATTAGGGAAAAGATGGGCATGGTGTTTCAACAATTTAATCTTTTTCCACATAAAACAGTATTAGATAATCTAACAATAGCTCCTATTAAGGTTAAGGGAGTTAGCAAGGCTGATGCTGAAAAGAAGGCAAAAGAGCTTCTTGATAGAGTTGGATTGCTTAATAAGGCAGATGCATACCCATCATCTTTATCTGGTGGGCAAAAGCAAAGAATAGCAATAGCAAGGGCATTAGCTATGGACCCAGATGTTATGTTATTTGATGAACCAACTTCTGCATTAGATCCCGAAATGGTTGGTGAAGTTTTAAATGTTATGAAGGAACTTGCTAAGGAAGGTATGACAATGATTGTTGTAACTCATGAAATGGGATTTGCAAGGGAAGTTGGAGATAGAATTCTTTTTATGGATAAGGGAAATATAATGGAAGAGGGAACTCCTGAAGAAATATTCTCAAATCCAAAGAATCCAAGAACAATAGACTTTTTATCTAAGGTATTATAATAAATTAGATTTAATAAACAAGTTATTATAGAAAAATAATTTGTTTATTTTTATTTTATAAAAAAATATTATTAATAAAGATATTAACCATATAATAAACTAATAGTAGGAATAATAACAATTTTGGAGGCCATATGGATAAAAGCTTTAATTATGATTTTCTAAAATTGGAGTTTAATGATATATATGAAGATTTAAATAAATTAAAAGATCAAACTAATTTAGAAATGATAAATAAAGAAGTGAATGATGTAATAAATGATATTATTTATTATATTTCTAAACAAAATAAAGTTTTATATGATGAAAATGAAGAATGCTTAAAAAGATTAGAAGTATTAAAAGAAATAGGTGTTATTCCTAATGAAATAGTAGAAAAGATAATATTATGGGGAAAAATAGTAAAGAGTAATGTTAATAAAACAGATATAGAAATAAAAAGTGGTGTATGTAATGAAAATAATAGAGAAAGTGTTGAGCAAAACTTAAATGAAAGTAAAAGCATTGATAAAAATCATGAAAAAGAGGAAATTAAAAAATTAAAACTTATATATGAAGTTTTAGTTTGGTTTGTAATTAATTATGGTAGTGAAAATTATTCATTATTTTTAGAAAATTTATTGGAAGAAGAAAAAGAAATCTTTAAAAAGTATTTAAGAAAGTCAAAGTTAATTACTAATAATGATTTAAAAAGTAATAAGTCTATGATGATTAATTTTTCAGATATAGAAGAAAAAGAAATAGAATTATCACATTCCTTAGTTGAAGAAGGCGAAAAATATTATTTTGGAAGAGGAGTAAAGAGAAATTATAAAACAGCATATAAATATTTTTTGGAAGCTGCAAAGTTTAATGATGAATATGCTGAAAGTTATTTAGGATTATTTTATGATAGAGGAATTGGAATATCTAGAAATTATGAAATAGCATATCAGTGGTATTATAAAGCAGCAAACAAGGGAAATGCTTTTTCACAGTATTCAATAGGAGTTTTATATGCAGAAGGAAATGGATTGCCAAAGGATTATTATAAAGCCTTTATGTGGTTTCAAAAAAGTGCAGAAAATGAATATGCAGCAGCATATTATCAGTTGGGGCGATGTTATTATAATGGGTTAGGTGTTGAAAAAGACTTAAATACTGCATTTAAATGGCATAGTAAAGCTGCAAGGTGTAATTTTCCAGCATCACAATATGCATTATCATTAATGTATAAAAATGGAGAGGGATGTGAAGAAAATTTAATAAGAGCTTATTATTGGATGGAAAAAGCTGCTGAAAATGACTATGAAGATGCATATTATATAATTGGAAGGTCTTATTTAGAGGGAATATACATTGAAGAGGATTATAAAAGGGCATTTAATTATTTATCTAAGGGCTATATTGCTTTAGATACTAATTGTATAGAATCATTGGCTGAAATGTATTTAAAGGGTTTGCATGTTAAAAAGGACTTATATTCTGCAATAGAACTTTATAATAAAGCAATAGAATTTGGTGATAAGAGTATTTACTTTAAACTTGGAAAGTTGTATGAAGATGAGGGACTTATTAATCAAGCTATTTCAACTTATGAAGAGGGGCATGAAGAAGGGAATTTAAAATGCACTCAAAGACTTGGAATAATGTATTACAATGGAGAAGGAATTGAAAGAAATTTAGAAAAAGCAATAGAATATATTGAATTTGCAGCAGCAAGGAAAGAGCCTCATGCGATGTATGTTCTTGCAGTTGCATATTTAAGATTAAATAAATTTGGAGAAAAAACAACAGAAATAGTAAAAAGATTATTAAAGGAAGCATATAGGCTAAATTCACCTTATGCAGCTGATTATTTAGCATCTATTATGATAAATGAATTAAGTGAAAAGAAGGATATAAATAGGAGTGAATTAGTTGAATATATTAAATTTGGAGTAGAATATGAATTAAAAGAATCAATTTTTAAGTTTGGATATATATATGAAAAAGGTATAGGTGTAATGCAAGATTATGAAAAGGCTTATCAATATTATAACCTTGCAGCAGAAAAGAATTGTATTAAAGCAATGAATAAGCTTGGAGATTGGTATAAGAAAGGAATATTTTTATCTAGAAATATAAATTTAGCTATTAAATGGTATGAAAAAGCAGCTAATAAAAATGATATAGATGGGGTAGAAAATCTTATACAAATATATGAAAAAGGAATTGGAAACAAGAAAAATGATATTAAGGCAATTTATTATGTGTTTAAGTTAATAGATTTAGATGTATTAAAAGGAAAAGAAAGATTAATATATTATTGTTATAAGGGAATTGGAATTGAGGAAAATAAAGAAAGAGGAAATGAGTTAATTAATGAAATAGAAGAAATAGATAAGGGAACAGCAAATTTTATTAAAGCAAATTTAGGAGAAAATAATTTAATTAATATGAGTAAAGATGAAATAATAAATTTATATAAGGATGGAATAGAGCTTGGAAATTTAAATTGTTATGGAAATCTTGCTGTTTTTTTATATGAAAATGATTTATATGATAGTGATAAATATAAAGAATTATTTAATATTGCAATGCAAGGAGAACACTTGGGTGTAAAGAAATGTGAATATATATATTTAAAGAAAAAGCTTAAAGAATTTGAGATAAGTAGTATAGTAACAGTTGAAGAATTAATTATTATTAAAAAATTGACTAAACTTTTAAATAACGGTGTTTATAAAGTTATTGATGAATTGATTAAATGGTATTCTAAAAGAAGGCCAGAGGAAAAGACTGAATATTATAAATTAATGGAAGATAAAATTTATTATAATTTAATTATTTAAAAAAATGACTCAATTTAAAAGAGAAATAATTACTTTTAAATTGAGTCAAACTATTTTATAATGCTAAATCTAAAGTTATTATGCAATTATATTTAGGAGCATGCAATTTAATATCAGCTTCTATTTGTGATAATAGTTTTTCTGGAGAATTTGATTGATTAAGCTTAGAAGGATAAACTTCTATATCAAAAACAAGATTTTTTTTATCATTTTCCCCAACAACTCTAAAATCATGAAATGATTTTACTGCATCATATTTATTTAAAATTGATATGACCATGTTTCTAGCTTCAATTATTTCATCTGTATCAATACAAATAGGATCCATGTGTATGACTAAATAAATATTGAGTTTTTTTGAAATTTCTCTTTCAGCAGTATCTATAATATCATGAATTTTCATAATATCTATATTGCTAGGAATTTCAGCATGAATTGAAGCCATAATTCTACCAGGTCCATAATTATGAACGACTAAATCGTGAATTCCAGTAATATTATCGTAAGACATAACCATATTAATTATATCATTTACTAATGCTGGATCAGGTGGTTCTCCTAAAAGAGGACTAAGTGTTTCTTTAATAAGAGAATAACCAGAATAAACTATAGCTAATGCAACAATTATACCTATGTATCCATCAATAGGAAGTGTTGTAAATTTAGCTATTAAAAAAGAAATAACAACAGTACTTGAAGTAAAAACATCACCCATTGCATCAGTTGCAGTTGCTTTTAATGTTGAAGAATTAATTTTATTACCAATGGATTTGTTAAACTTTGAAAGCCATAATTTAAAGCCAATTGAAATTAGCAATAATAAAAATGGAATAGTTTCAAATGATACTGGAGTAGGGGTAATTATTTTTTGAAAAGAAGTTTTAACAAATTGTAACCCTACAAGCATAACCATAAAGGAAACTACCATTGCAGTTATATACTCTATACGTCCGTGTCCAAAAGGATGCTCAGCATCAGCAGGTTTATTTGCCATTTTGAATCCTATGATAGTTATTATAGAAGAAGCTGCATCTGATAAATTATTGAATGCATCAGCTAAAATTGAAACTGAGTTAGAAAGTAATCCAACTGATAATTTAATTAAAAAAAGTAATGAATTAGTAATTATTCCAATTATACCAGCAAGATTAGCGTAAGATTCTCTTACTTTTACATCAGATATGTTTTCAGGTTCTTTAATAAATTTTTTTATTAAAAAGTTAGAGATCATAAAAGTCCTCCTATATTTATTTTAATTAATTTATACAAATAAAATTGTATTTAAAAAGAAAGTTTATTATATAATGCTAATTTAATGAAATATAAAAGTCAACGGTGGGACATAAAATTTTAAAAATTAAGGCTACTATGAAAAGCATATTAATTAAATGTATATGTATTTGTTATAGGAGAATGTTGTTATGATTTAAGGATTGGATTTTGTTATAGGAAAATATTGTTGGAATTTATGATTAGATAAGTTTATAAATGAAGTTACTGATTTGTCTATTTTTATTATTACTTAAAATTTTATATTGAGGTTCTGTTATATCAAAATGTTGTTAACAACATTTTGATATAACAGAATAATAAGACCTAAAGAAATATATATTAAAAGGTTATAAGTTCAAATGAGTTGAGAAAAAATAACAAATGAAGTATAGTAAATATATACATTAAGTAAAGGAGTAAATAACTATGGAAAGAAATCTAGCAATAGAATTAATAGACTTTTTATATGATAGTCCAAGTGCATGTCATGGAGTAAAAGCTACTCAAAGGATATTAAATGAAAATGGGTTTATTGAAATAAAAGAAGAAGATAAATGGGATTTAAAATCAAAGGGTAAATATTATGTTATAAAAAACGACTCAGCATTAATTGCTTTTGAAATAGGTAGTGAAGATATAGAGCAAGTTGGTTTTAGACTTATTGGAGCACATACAGATGTACCAGGATTTAGAATAAAGCCAAATCCTCAAATGATTACAGAAGGAAGATATGTTAAATTAAATACTGAAGTTTATGGTGGACCAATACTACATACATGGTATGACAGACCTTTAAGTATTGCTGGTAAAGTTGCATTAAAGGGTAAATCTCCAATAAAGCCAGAAATAAGATTAATAAATATTAACAAGCCATTATTAATAATTCCAAGCTTAGCTATTCATATGAATAGAGAAGTAAATGAAGGATATAAAATAAATAGACAAGTTGATACTTTACCTTTATTAGGACTTATAAATGATAAACTTGAAAAAGAAGATTATTTAATGAACATTCTTGCTCAAGAACTTAAGGTTAATAAAGAAGATATATTAAATTTTGAATTAGGATTATATGAATATGAAAAAGGGTCATTAATAGGAATGAATGAAGAACTTATTTCTTCAGGAAGATTTGATGATTTATGGATGGTATTTGCTGGTGTTAAAGCATTGGTAAATAGTAAGGAAAATAAGGCAACTAAGGTTATGATTTGCATTGATAATGAGGAAATAGGAAGCTTAACAGCAGAAGGGGCTAATTCTACATTATTAAATAATATCTTAGAAAGAATTACTATTGGATTAGGAAAGGATAGAGAAGAATATTATAGGGCTTTATCTAAGTCTATAATGATATCTGCTGATTTAGCACATGCTGTTCATCCTAATTTAGGAGATAAGCATGATCCTACAAATAGGCCAGTTCTTGAAGGAGGTCCAGTATTAAAAATTGCTGCATCTGGAAGCTATAGTACAGATAGCTTTAATGGAGCTGTATTTGCTGGAATTTGTGATTCTGCAGGTGTTCCATTCCAAAAATTTGTTAATAGATCAGATGTTAGGGGAGGAACTACAATAGGACCTGTAACAGCTGCAAATTTAACTATTCCAGTTATTGATATGGGGGCACCAGTTATTGGAATGCATTCAATAAGAGAATTAGCAAGTGTTAAGGATAATTATTATACTATTAAAGCATTTACTGAATTTTTTAGTTTATAAGATAATTTATTGAAATTTTTTAAAGTGAGCTGTGTAAAAGCTTGTAATATAGATATGTTACAGAAGCTTTACACAGCTTTTTATTATAAAATTTATTATATAAATTAATTTGAATATTATGTTAATTTAACTGTGAAATTTTGTATAAATAATTGCTATATAAATTATTTTAAGTAATACAGTTTAATATCATAAGAAGTGTTATTTTATAGTTATTGTTCCTTTAGAACTATCTGTATTAGAAATAGTAATAGTGTTATCATTTAATGTAAAATCATGATTTTCAGTATCAAGAAGTAATTTACATTGAGCAACTGTTGCATTTCCTAGTTTCTTTAAGCTATCTTTTTCAATAGGTAAATTATCCCCTTGAAGATCAGAACCTATAGTTTCATTTTCATTTTTAGTAGTAGATTTATATTTTACTGATTCATAGGCAGTAACAATTGATTTTGCTTCATTTAAAATGCTTACCTTTTTAGCTTGAGTAATATAGTTACCAAATCTAGGAATAAATGCGGCTGAAAGTATTGCAATAATAGCCATGACAGCTACAAGCTCAATTAAGGTAAATCCCTTCTTTTTGTTTTTTAAATTTGATTTGATTTTAAAAAAGTTAATTATTGTTTTCATTACACATCTCCTTTAAATAAAAAATTTAACTTTTAGGCCTAAATAGTCTTTAGAAATTCTTGACCAAAAGCAAAATATATATTCAAAAAAATAATATTTATAAAATTTTATAAAAATATGAATAAATTAAATTAAAAAAGGATAAAACATTAATAAGAGGTAACAAGTAATAAATTTTAGAAATTATTTATAGTGAAGATAGTTATAAATAATTAAATAGAAGCTAATCATAATATGTTTGTTATGCCTCGCTACTGTTTTAAAAATTTATATAGTGTTATCTCTTTAAAAGATTTTGGACTATTAGCTTAAGAGTGATATAGCGTATCTTTATTATTTTAATATTGAGAAAATATCGATTTATCTTAAGTAAAAGAAATGTTAGAAAGAAAAGCTTTATAAAAGAACATGATGGTTCAAGATGTATTTTAATATTATTGCAAAATAATATTAAGCATAATTTCGGATATTTTCATTTACACATACTGCATTAGAATGATAAAGAAATTTATCAGGAGATAACAAAATTATGTATGATACACTTGAAAACAAGTCATAGGGGATAAAGGTCTAGCTTTTAACATGAATAATAGTTCCGAAGTCTTTTGTTATATTAAAAATAAAAATAAGTAATGATAAATCTTAAATAAAGAGTTTATCATTACTTATTGTATTTAAAAATATGCAAACGCTAATTTATAAAAACAATGGCTTGATAATTAAGCCAGATTCATAAGCATAAATAATAGCTTGAGTTCTATCTTTAACATTAATTTTAATAAATATATTGCTAATATGCTTTTTAACAGTATTTTCGCTTATGTTAAGATTTTTAGCTATTTCAAAATTACTTAACCCATTAGATAATTGAGAAAGTATTTCTAATTCTCTTCTAGTAAGAGATGTCCTCAAATGATTTTTACTAGTAATTGTAACAGCAGATTCATCCTCAACAAGTCTATATAATAATTCACGATCATAAAATTTTGCACCTGTAGAAATTTTATGTAAAGCATAATTAATATCTTCTTGAGCAAATGTTCCAAGTATATAACCATCAACTTTTAATTTTGAAGTTTTAAAAAACATATTTTTACTTTCATTAAAATCTATAACTAATAATTTTAAGTTAGAATAGTTATCTTTAATAGATAAAATATTATCTATTATTTCTAAATCTTCTTTAAATAATGTAATTATTAAAAGTGTATCTTTAGTATTATTTATACTTTTATCATCAGTAGAATTTAAAGACTTAATACAATTATCCATAGAAGAAAAATAAGAAATATTTTCGAAATTATCTTTTAATAATGATTTAATACCTTCGTGAATTACAGGATATCTGCACAAAATAGAAATATTCACATTACCACCCTTTCCCAAATTAAAATAACTAATATTAAAATTATATAATAAAAAAATGGAAAAGTATAGATTGATTTACATAAAGTTCTAAAATGATTTTGATGTTTTTAATTAAAATTATATTAAATAGTTAAATTTTCAAAATAATACTTTTATTAATACAAAATTTAAAATTATATTAAATTTAAAATTTTAATATTCAGTATTAAATAAAAAATGAATTTTAATATATAAACATAATAAAAATGTAGTAAGGGATAAATAATTAATTAGTACTAGTTAGTAGTATAAAGATAAGTAATGAAAAATAAGTAATATGAGATAATACTAATATATTATTTACTGTAAAAGATTGTAAAATGTATAATAATTTAATAAAAAGATATTAAAGTTATGTTTAATATTGATAAATATAAGAGTAAAAAAATATAAAGAAGGGAGTAAAAGAGGGTTGAGAGGCGAAGCTATTTTAAATTTAAGTAAAAAAAGCAAAAAATCAATATTGTTACTTGGAGATTTAACAATTATATTTTTATCTTATTACTTAATAATGTTATTTCAATATTCATCATCACAGTTAATAAGAAGTATATTTATAAAGCTTCCTTTAGTAGCAGTAATATATATAGCAATATTATTAAGTTTTAAGATGTATAGTTGTATATGGATAAATGCAGGTATTTATGAATTTAAGCAAGCAATTACTTCAACAAGTATTGCATGTATCATAACTACAGTAGTAATGTTAATTATTCCAAATTCAATACCAGCATCATTAAATATTATATCTGGAATAGTAATAATAGCTTTAATTACAAGTTTTAGAATGTCATTAAAAGTATTAACAAGAGCAATTATTTACACAACATCTGAAAAAATTAATGGTAAATACAATGTTTTAATAATTGGTGCAGGCGATTGTGCATCTACAATAATGACTGAAATAAGAAAAGAAAAAAGTGATGAATATAATATTGTAGGAATTATAGATGATAATAAATCAAAAATAGGAAATTATTTAAATGGTGTAAAAATTCTTGGTGATAGAAATGATATTGCTGAAATAGTAGAAAAAGAAAATATAGATGAAATATTTTTTGCAATTGCAAAGATAAATGGAGAAGAAAGGGCAAAAATACTTGATATATGTAGTAATACAAAAGCTAAGATTAAGGTTATTCCAGGGTACTATCAATTATTAGAAGAAGGTATTTCTTTTAATAAAATGAGATATGTAGACTTAAAGGATTTAATAGGAAGAGAAGAGGTTAAATTAGATAAGCTTGGAATTGAGGAATATATAAAGGATAAGGTTGTTTTAGTAACTGGAGGAGGAGGTTCAATTGGAGCTGAATTATGTAGACAAATTGCAAAGTATAATCCAAAACTTCTTTTAATATTAGATATTTATGAAAATAATGCCTATGATATACAAAATGAATTATCTTTTAATGAACCTAATTTAAATAAAAAAGTAATAATTGCATCAGTTAGAGACAAATTTAGATTAAATCAAGTAATAAGTGCCTATAAGCCATCAATAATATTTCATGCAGCAGCACATAAGCATGTACCATTAATGGAAGATAACCCTGATGAGGCAATTAAAAACAATGTTCTAGGAACATTAAATATGGTTGAATTGGCAATTCAATATAAGGTAGAAAAGTTTGTTTTAATTTCTACTGATAAAGCAGTTAATCCTACTAATATAATGGGAGCAACAAAAAGGCTTTGTGAAATGATAGTACAAGCAGCTAATAATGAAAGAGGAAATAAAACAGAATTTGTTGCAGTTAGATTTGGTAATGTACTTGGAAGTAATGGTTCAGTAATTCCATTATTTAAGAAGCAAATTAAAAAAGGTGGACCGGTAACCTTAACTCATAAGAATATAACAAGATATTTTATGTTAATTCCAGAAGCTGCTCAATTAGTACTTCAAGCAGGGGCATATGCAAAAGGTGGAGAAGTATTTGTTTTAGATATGGGCAAACCAGTTAAAATTTATGATTTAGCAGAAAATTTAATAAAACTTTCTGGATATAAGCCTAATGAAGAGATAAAAATTCAAATAACAGGTTTAAGGCCAGGAGAAAAATTATATGAAGAATTATTAATGAATGAAGATTTAAGAAAAACTCAGCATAATAAAATATTTATTGATAAGCCAGAAAGTATTTCATTAAGTAATCTAAAAAATCAAATAGATGATTTAATTTTTGCTACAAAATTAGGAAATGAAAATATGCTAAAAGATAAATTAAAGGAAATAGTACCAACTTATAATTCACCAGAGTTTTATAACAATAAAAGGATATTACAAGAAGCTGCAATTACATCAGGAGGGGAAGAGTAATGGAAGCAATAAAAGAAAGAAAATCAAAAGAAGTTAATGAAAATAAAAGAATATTCTTATCATCTCCACATATGGGTAACTTAGAAAAGGAATTTATTAAAGAAGCATTTGATACAAATTGGATTGCTCCACTTGGCCCTAATGTTAATAGCTTTGAAAAAGAAGTTGCACAATATGTTGGAATAGACAATGCAGCTGCATTAATTTCTGGAACTTCAGCAATACATTTAGCAATTAAGTTATTAGGAATAAAAGAAGGAGATGTGGTATTTTGTTCAGATTTAACATTTGCAGCAACTTGCAATCCAATAATTTATGAAAAAGCAACTCCCGTATTTATAGATTCGGAATATGAAAGTTTAAATATGTCACCAAAGGCATTAAAAAAGGCATTTGAAGTTTATGAAGAAAAAGGAATCATGCCAAAAGCAGTTATAGTAGTTCACCTTTATGGACAAGCTGCTAATATGGATGAAATACTTGAAATTTGCAATAAGTACAATGTTCCAATAATAGAAGATGCAGCAGAATCACTTGGTGCAACTTACAAAGGAAAACAAACAGGAACAATTGGCAAGTATGGTATTTATTCATTTAATGGAAATAAGATAATAACTACTTCAGGTGGTGGAATGCTTGTTTCTAACAATGATGAAGATATAAAAAAGGCAAGATTTTGGGCAACACAAGCTAGAGATAATAGAAGATATTATCATCATACAGAGCTTGGATATAATTATAGAATGAGTAATATTGTTGCAGGGATAGGAAGAGGCCAAATAAGAGTTTTGAATGAAAGAATAGCTCAAAAGAAAAATATTTATGAAATTTATAAAGAAGGATTTAAAGATATTAAGGAAATTGAAATGCAACATATATGTGATTATGGGAATCCAAATTATTGGTTAAGTGTTGCAACTATAGATTCAAAATCAAATGTTAAACCACTAGATATAATTTTAAATCTTGAGGAACATAATATAGAATCAAGACATATATGGAAGCCAATGCATATACAACCTTATTATGAGAAATATGATTTCTTCAGTAGCTTTAATGATAATGAAAATAGTGTTTCTGAAGATATATTTAATAGGGGAATTTGTCTACCTTCAGATACAAAAATGACACAAGAAGAAATAAATAGGGTTATTAAAATTATAAAAGAATTATTTAAATAAATATAAAATTAATTAATATTAAAGAAGGGTATAGATTATGTTGGTAAAAAGGCTTCTCGATATTACAATATCATTAATAGCTTTAATTTTTTTATTGCCATTAATGTTATTAATTTACTTATTAGTAATAATAAACCTAGGGAGCCCGGCCTTTTTCTTGCAAGAGAGGGTTGGAAAAGATAATAAAATATTTAAAATGATAAAGTTTAGAACAATGAAAAATTCTACTGATAAGAATGGAAATTTATTAAGTGATAATGAAAGGGTAACTAAGTTTGGAAGTTTCTTAAGAAGTTTTAGCTTAGATGAATTACCAGAACTTATTAATATTTTAAAGGGTGATATGAGCTTAGTTGGACCAAGAGCATTATTAGTTCAATATTTGGGACTTTATAATGATGAACAAATAAGAAGACATGAAGTTCTTCCAGGGCTTACTGGATGGGCACAGATAAATGGAAGGAATTCTATTACTTGGAGTGAAAAGTTTAAGCTTGATGTTTGGTATGTAGATAATTGGTCTCTTTGGTTAGATATTAAGATTTTCTTTTTAACTTTTTGGAAGGTACTAAAAAGGGAAGGGATTAATCAAAGTGAAAGTGTTACAATGGAATATTTTAATGGAAGCAATTAGTTGTTTAAGTAATAGTAGTAAATCGAGGGCTATATAAGAAGTGGGGATTGCTATATAGATAGAAAAAGATAACGGGAGGATGAATATGGAAGATAGATTAATTAATTTTGAGTTTGAAGAACTTTGGTATTTATTTAAGAAGAAATTTTGGATAATTATTGTTATCACAGTAATAACAACTTCTTTAGCTGTGCTTAAGGTATCAAAATTACAACCAAGTTATAGTGCATCTGCTAAGGTTTTTATGGGAAATGGAAATGATATGTTTGAGATTTACTCAGAAAGCGAACTAAGTTATTATTCACAATTTATAACTATATTTAGTGAAATATCTAAAATAGATGGCTTTTTAGATGATACTTTAAAGAAGCATAAAATAGATAATACATCCCTTGAGGTGGCTTCAGCATTAAGTTTTGAATCTTCAGCCAATACTCCAATAGTTAATATTTACTATTCAAGTTATACAGATTATCAAATGGCAGAAACATTAGATGCTGTTTGTGAAGTGTTATTAGATAAGGTTAAAGAAATTATGCCTACCACAAATCCTACAATATTAAGTGAAGCTAAAGTAGCTACTATATATCCTAATAAAACTAAACTTCCTATTATTGCTTTTGGAGTAGGAATTATTTTATCTATTGGATTAATTTTAGTTTTAGATTATTTAGATACAAGAATAATTTCTAAAAAACAATTAGAAAAAATAGTGCCAGTACCTGTTTTAGGATGTATACCTGTAGAGGAAAAAGAGTTTAGAAAGGAAGTCAAAAATGTTAGTAACCAAGAAAATACCAAGGTCTCTATCAGCGGAAGCATATAGAAGTTTAAGAACAAGTATTAAGTTTTCATTAATAGATAAACCAATAAAGACAATAGTTGTAACAAGCTCTTTAGCAGGCGAGGGAAAATCTACAGTGGTAGTTAATTTAGCATATAGTTTAAGTCAAGATGGTGCAAGGGTTTTAGTAATTGATTGTGATTTAAGAAAACCATCTATTCATGAGAACTTTTTGTTATCAAATGAAAAGGGGTTAACAGATGTGTTATTTGGGAAGTCTGATTTGAAAGGTGTTCCTAAAAAAATTGAGGATTCTCTTTTTTTAATAACAGCAGGAACAATTTTACCTAATCCACCTGAAATATTGGGGTCAAAAGAAATGGAAAATTTAATAAAAGAATTAAAAATTAATTTTGATTATATAATTATTGATACTCCACCAATACTTCCAGTAAGTGATACATTACTTTTAGTATCTAAGGCAGATGCAACTTTAATAGTTGTTAAGGCTAGAAAGACTAAGGAAAAAATGGTTAAGGAAAGTTATGAGCGACTTATAGAGGCAAAGGCAAATGTTATAGGTACTATTTTAAATGAAAGTGATAAATCTTTAGATAATAAATATTGTGGTAATTATGGAGATGGAAAAAATAAAAAGGGTAAAATTTTTAATAAATAATAGAGTTGGGGATTAGCAATGAAAAATATAGTAATAATAGGTGCAGGTGGAGTTGGACGAGAAACGGCATTAATAATACAGCAAATAAATGAATTAGAATTAACATGGAATTTAATAGGATTCATTGATGATAATAAAGATAGCTGGGGAAAGGTTATTAATGGATATTCTGTTATTGGTGGTATAGATTCATTAGAAGTTTTACCATCTGATACTTATATTATTATAGCAATAGCAAATTATGAAATAAAAAGGAAAATAGTAAATAAAATAAATAATAAATTTAAGTTTGCAACTATAATTCATCCTAAAGTATATATTCATAATTATATGAATATAGGAGAAGGAACTATTATTTATGAAGGTGTGATTCTTACTGCAAATATAGAAGTAGGAAAACACGTAATTATAAGTCCTAAATGTGGAATTGGACATGATTCAATTATTAAAGATTATGTTTCTCTATTATGGAATGTCAATATTTCTGGAAATGACATTATTGAAGAAGGAGTAATGATGGGATCTGGTTCAACAGTTATTCAGGGTAAGAAAATAGGAAAAGCTTCAATAGTTGGTGCAGGAGCTGTAGTTATAAAGGATGTTGATATATATAGTACAGTAGTTGGAGTTCCAGCAAAAACTATAAAAGTGGATTATGAGAGAAGGGAAAGAGAATATGAAGAAAGTCTTATATGTAACAACTGTAAGTAGAACAATAAATGCATTTTTAATACCACATATTAATATGCTTTTAGATAATGGATATGAAATTCATTGTGCCTGTTCTATAGATAAGCCGGTAGATAAGGAGTTACAAAGAAGAGGAGTTAAGATATTTGAGGTTCCTTTTTCTAGAAATCCATTAGGTATTAGAAATATAAAGGCTTTTATAAAATTAGAAGAACTTCAAAGAATTAATGATTATGATATTGTTCATGTTCACACTCCAATAGCAGCTATATATGGAAGATTGCTTAAGTTAAATTTTCCAAGTTTAAGGATCATATATACTGCACATGGTTATCATTTCTTAAAGGGTGGCTCTAAATTAGGGTGGATTATATATTATCCAATTGAAAAAATTATGGCTAAATTTACTGATGTAACAATTAATATAAATAAAGAAGATTATGAAATAACTAAGGAAAAACTTAAACCTAAAAAGTGTTATTTACTTAATGGAGTTGGGCTTGATTTAGATAAATATAAAAAGTTAAGTAGTAAGGAAATTCAAGAAAAAAGGAAAAAATTTGGACTAAAGGATAAAGATTTTGTAGTTTTAATGATTGCAGAGATTAACAAAAATAAGAATCATATTCAGTTAATTAATGCTATGGATATATTAAAAGATAAATATCCTAATATAAAGGTTCTTTGCATTGGTGATGGAACACTAAAAGAAAGTTTAGAGATGCAAATAATTTTAAGAAATTTACAAAACAATATATTTATGTTAGGATATAGATTAGATGTAAATAAATTAATAAATATATCAGATATTGGAATATTATTATCGCGTAGAGAGGGATTACCTAGAAATATAATGGAGTTTATGGCTTGTGGGAGAAAGGTAATTGCTACTGATATTAGGGGATGTAGGGATATTGTTTGTGATGAAACTATAGGAACCTTAGTTAATGTTGATGATTATGAATCAACCGCAAAAGCTATAGAGAAATATTATATTTTAAATGATAAGAGTTTTGAAATTTCTAAGGAAATTAGAAAATATGATATTGAGAGTATAAATAGTGAACTTTTAAAAATTTATGAGGATGTTCAATTAGATATTAATTATGATAAGGGGCTTTCTTCATATGTTAGTAATAGGTGAGATTAATGTGTAAAGTAAGTGTAATTGTACCTGTATATAATGTAGAAAAATATTTAGAAAGATGTATTGAGAGTTTAATAAATCAGACATTTGATGATATAGAAATAATAGCTTTAAATAATGGCTCAACAGATAAGAGTTTAGATATATTAAATTATTATGCACATAAAGATAAAAGAATAAGAGTGATTAACAATAAAAATATTGGAGTTTCTAAATCAAGAAACATAGGAATCGAAGAAGCAAAAGGTGAATATATAGTTTTTGTTGATAGTGATGATTGGATAGACTCCAATATGATTTACATCTTATATGATACTATAAGTGATAATAATTGTGACTTAGTAATGTGTACATATATTAGGGAATTTAGTAATCATTCTAAAGAAAAGGTATTTAAGTTGCCAGAAGTAAATTTATATGTTCATGATGAAGTTAAAAATGAATTATTAAGAAGGCTTGTAGGTCCAATAGAAGAAGAATTAGCTAATCCTGAATATTTAGATGCTTTAGGAACTGTTTGGGCAAAGATGTATAATGCATCTATATTAAAGGAGAAGAATTTAATGTTTATTGATTTAGAGGAAATAGGTTCTGGAGAGGATATTTTATTTAATATATATGTTTTTAATGAAGTTAGTAAAGTTATTTTATTAAATAAGCCTATGTATCATTATTGGAGAGGAAATGATAATTCGATAACTTCTAGATATATTCCCAATTTTCTAGAAAAGAGAAAAAGGTATTTTAATTATATTAAAGAATTTATTATAGATAATGATTTAGGAAGTAAATATGAAATTGCTTTAAATAATAGGATATGTACTTCTGTTTTAGGAATGGGACTTTTGGAGTGTAGCAAAAGTAATGAAGCTTCATTATTATGTAAGATAAAAAATGTTAGTGCTATTTTGAAAGAAGATTATATTGATAGTGCTTATAGAAACTTAGAATTGAAAAATTTTACTTTCCATTGGAGAATATTTTATTTCTTTAATAAGTATAAGCTATCATTACCTTCATATTTAATGATTAATGGAATAGAGATATTAAGAAAATTGATATAAAGGAGATTAGACTATGAAGCCAATAAGAGTTTTACAAGTTGTAACAATAATGAATCGTGGTGGACTTGAAACAATGCTCATGAATTATTATAGAAAACTAGATAGAAGTAAAATTCAATTTGATTTTATAACCAATCGTAGTGAACGAGGACATTATGATGATGAAATTGAATCTTTAGGTGGAAAGTTATATAGGTTATCTCCTATAAAGCCAGGGAATTATAATAAGTATTTTAATGAATTGGATCAGTTCTTCAAAGAGCATAAAGAATATAAAGTAGTACATTCACATATAAACGAAAATAGTGGATTTGTTTTGAAAGCAGCAAAGAAAGCTGGAGTACCTTGTAGAATAGCTCATAGTCATTTATCAGATTTAAAGCTTGATTATAAATATCCATTTAGAGTATATGCGAGAAGAAGTTTAAAGGGAAATGTTAGTGATTATTTCGCTTGTTCTAAAAGAGCTGGTGAGTGGTTATTTGGTAAAAAGATAAGTAATTCTGGAAAAATTATAGTTTTAAATAATGCAGTAGACACTCAAAAATTTAAGATAAATGAAGATATTAGACATAAGATGAGAGAAAAGTTAGGTATTGAAGGCAAAAAAGTAATTGGACATGTAGGTAGATTCAATCCTCAAAAGAATCATGAATTTTTGATAGATATATTTAATGAAGTTTATAAAAAGAATAAAAATGTGGTATTACTCTTAGTTGGTGATGGATATTTAAAAGAAAAAATTGAAGATAAGGTTAAAAAACTACAATTAGAAGATAGTGTAAGGTTTCTTGGAGTTAGAGAAGATATACCAGAATTAATGCAAGCAATGGACTTATTTTTATTTCCTTCACAATTTGAGGGGCTAGCTGTAGTAATGGTTGAAGCTCAGGCGGCTGGATTAAAGGTTATAACCTCTACTGGAGTAACAACAGAAAGTAATATAACTAATAATGTAAATTTTATTGATTTAAATAAGGGACCACAGTATTGGGCAGATATTGTTATTAATAGTGATTTTAGGAGGAAAGATTATACTAAACAAATTATTAATAAAGGGTATGATTCTTCTAACAATGTTAAGTGGTTAAGTAATTTTTATATGAAGAAATATGTATAGAGGTTGGAGGAAAAGAATTTGAAGACATTAACTATATTTACGCCAACTTTTAATAGAGCTTATACGTTACATAAGTGTTATGAAAGTTTGAAAAGGCAAACCAGTAAAGATTTTGTGTGGTTAATAATAGATGATGGTTCTAGTGATAATACTAAGGAGCTTGTAGATAAGTGGATAAATGAAAATGAAGTTGAAATAAGATATTATTATCAAAAAAACCAAGGAATGCATGGAGCTCATAATACAGCTTATAAATTAATTGAAACTGAAATTAACACGTGTATTGATTCAGATGATTATATGACTGATGATGCAGTTGAAAAGATAGTGAATTTTTGGAATAAGAATAGAAAGAGAGGTTTAGCAGGATTTGTAGCATTAGATGCGTATCAAAATGGAGAGGTGATTGGAACAAGATTACCAGAGAATATTGATGAAACGACTTATTTTGATATTTATAATACTTTGGGAGTTAAAGGTGATAAGAAATTTATATATAGAAGTGATTTAACTAAGATGTATCCTTATCCTATTTTTGAAGGGGAAAAGTATGTTAGTTTAGCATATAAATATGCAAAGCTTGATGAAAATTATAAAATTGGATTAATGAATGAAGTAATTTGTATTGTTGAATATATGGAAGATGGATCATCTTTGAATATGTTTAAGCAATATAGGAGAAATCCTAAAGGATTTGCTTTTATTAGAATTGAAAATATGAAAAATCAAAAGATATCTAACAAAAATAAATTTAAAGAATGTATTCATTATGTATCTAGTTCCATTATGTGTGGAAATAGGAGGTTTTTAAATGAAGTACCATGTAAAATTAGAACTATAATAGCAATACCATTTGGAGTTGTTCTATTTTTTTATATATTAAAGAAGACTCCAGATATAAGATAAGGGAGAATTAATCGTGTTGCCTTTTTACTCAACAATAATATCAACTTATATATTTTCTTTATTATCTAGAATTTCCTATAAGAAAACTAAAATTTTTGGAATACTTTTTTTGATATTAGTTATATTAGTACTAATACTAGTATCTGGGCTAAGAAATGGTATAGGAGATACTGTATTTTATATGCATTCATATAGGAGGTTGGCTGAAAATCCAAATTTATTTAAATTTGATGGAGATTTTGCTTTAAATTTATTAAGTTTAGCATTAATAAAAATATCTACAGATCCTCAAATATTAATTTTTACTGTTGCATTTATAACTAACCTATTAAATGTAATTATGTTTAATAAATATAGAAGCTATTTAGAATTACAAGTATATATATATATAACATCAGGATACTATATGGTTACAATGAATGGAATAAGGCAATGTCTAGCTGCAGCAATGTTGTTTACTTGTACACAGTTTGTTGTTAAGGGAGACTTTATAAAATATTTTATATGCGTATTGTTAATTTCAACTTTTCACGAATCAGTACTAATGATGCTTCCAATATATTTTATAGTTAGACAAGATGCTTGGTCAAATAAAATGATTATATTTATAGGATTAGCAGTAATTGCAGTTTTAGGATATAACATAATAAGTCCAATAATATTTAAGGCATTACAAAGTACTTCATATGGTAATTATGCGGATTTCAATGAAGGTGGATCAAGTGTAATGAGAACTATCGTAAATGCTGTACCAGTAATATTAGCTTTTTTTAAAAGAAATGACTTAAAGGCAAAGTGGCCAGAAGGTAATATTTTTGTAAATATGTCTATAATAAATCTTATATTTGTTGCATTTGGTATGTTTAATTGGATTTTTAATAGGTTTACATTATATTTGCAGTTATATAATTTTATTTTAATTCCATATTTAATTAATCATTGTTTTAAGGGAAAGGAAAAAAGAGTAATTTATTTTGCTGTATTGTTTTGCTATTTTATTTTCTTTTTTTATGAAAATGGAATGGGTACAGCTACATATCCTACTAATTTTAAAATAAGTGATTTTATTTATTAGTAAGGAGTTAGAGAGTTTTACTTTAATGAATTGAGGGGTAATTATGAAAAAAAAATTTAAGATAAGCATTATAGTTCCCATATATAATGCTAAAAAAACTTTAAGAAGATGTATCAAATCGATATTATCTCAAACTTATACAGATTTTGAATTAATATTAATAAATGATGGGTCAACAGATTCTAGTATAAATATTTGTAATGAGTATAAATATGATAAAAGAGTTACTTTAATAAATAAAAAAAATGAAGGATCTGTTAAAGCTAGAATTGATGGAATTAATCTAGCAAGGGGAGAATATATTACTTTTATAGATGCAGATGATTGGATAGATAAGAATACATTTCTATTATTATATCAAGAAGAAGAAAAAAATGAATTTGATATATTATGCTTTAACTCATTTAAGGTAATAGGAAAAATGGGATTAGTAAAAAGGCAAGGAAATAGAAGTTATTTTAGTAAAAATAAATTATATTGTGGAGATGAAATAAAGGATGAATTAATATCTGCATGGTTATATGGGCATCCGTTTCCAGCTACATTGTGGGGAAAGTTTTATAAAAAAGATATAATACTAAATACAGGAAAATACTCAAAGGAAGTTAAGTTTTTTTATGATGATTTAATGACTAATTTTGAAGTGTTTATGAGGGCTAAATCTGTAAAAGTAGTTGATAAATCATTATATTATTATAGATATGGAGGCGGAACAAGTAAATATATGCCAGAGTTTTTTTGTGATGTAATAAAAACTTATAATGTACAAAAGTCAATAATTAATAGTGAGTATAAAAGTAGTAAATCGAATAAAGAGAATGGTATATCTATAATGTTATTAAATACATTAAAAACTTGTATAACAAATCTGTTTCTTAGTAATTTATCAGAAGATCAAATAAAAAATACTATAAATAAGTATATTGATGATGAAAGTATAAAAGAGGCATCACAAAATAAGGGAAGTATTTGTTATTTTGATGTAGACTTCATAAAAGCAATAAATGATTGTGATTTCAATTATTTGTATGATTTAGGTATAAGAGAATATAAAAGAATTAGAATTAAAAAAAAGGTTATAAGTACTCTAAATGATATAATTTAGTTTATTTATTTTTAAGGAGAAGAGTTTATGGAAAAATTAATCCCTAAAAAAATACATTATTGTTGGTTTGGAAAAAAGGAAAAACCCGAACTTGTAAAAACATGTATAGAGTCATGGAAAATAAAATTAAGTGAATATGAAATTATTGAATGGAATGAGGATAATTTTGATATAAATTCTAATATATTTGTTAAAGAAGCTTATGAGTGTGGAAAATATGCATTTGTAAGTGATTATGTAAGGGTATATGTACTTTATAAATATGGGGGAATATATCTAGATACTGATGTTGAGGTATGTAGAGAATTTAGTGAGGAAATTTTAAGGAATGATTCTTTTTGGGGATTTGAAGAAAAAAATTTTATTGCTACAAGTACGATAGGAGCATGTAAGGGTAATGAATTAATAAGAAGATTTTTAGAATTATATAAAGGAAGAAATTTTTTAAAAGAAGATGGCAATATGAATATTTTAACTAATGTATTTATGGTAAGCAATATAGTAAAAGAATTTGGGATAAGGCTTAATGGAAGTTATCAAAGGGTAGAAGGAATAGCAACAATTTATCCACAAGAATATTTTTCACCATATGATTATATAAATTGTTATAGTAAAGGAACTAAAAATACTTATACTATACATTATTATTATAAAAGTTGGTTACCAATTAATGTGCGTATAAAAACATATATAAAGAAAGCATTAGCAAAAATAATTGGAGGAAAAAATATAGCTAAAATTAGAAGTTTAATATTAGGAGAATAATAGGTGGTATAAATGAAAAAAGTATTAATTTCATCATTTGATATGGAGATTGGAGGAGTTGAAAGAAGTCTAATAAGTATGCTTGAGAATTTTGATTATTATAATAATTGTGTAGACTTAATGTTGTATAAGCATCAAGGTGATTTTATGAAGTTTTTACCTAAAAAACATAATTTATTACCTGAGATTGAAGAATATGCTTCTTTTAGAAAATCAATAATAGAGTTATTTAAGGAGAAAAGCATAAATTTAGCTATATGTAGATTAAAGGCTAAGTTAATAGCTAATAAGATAGCTCGAAATAATAATATTTTGGATGAAAGTTATATTCAAATGCAATTAATGTGGAATTATTCAATAAAATATTTACCTAAAGTTGATACACAATATGATGTAGCAATTAGTTATTTATGGCCACATTATTTTGTAGCAGAAAAAGTAAAAGCAAAAAAGAAAATTGCATGGATTCATACAGATTATTCAACTATAGAAACAAATATAGATATGGATTTAAAAATGTGGAATAAGTTTGATTATATTATGGCAGTATCAGAAGAATGTAAAAATGCTTTTCTTAAGAAGTATCCAATTTTAAAAAATAAAGTGAAAATTATGGAAAATATAACCTCTATTGACTTCATAAGGAAAATGGCTCAAGAAGATATCGAAAAAAGTATAAAAAATGATAATAGTTTTAAATTAGTTTCAGTTGCAAGGCTTTCATATGCTAAAGGAATAGATAATGCTGTAAAAGCATTAAAGATACTTCATGATAGGGGATTGACTGATATTAAGTGGTATGTTGTTGGATATGGTGGAGATGAGGATATGATAAGAAATATAATAAATGAAAATAATTTAGAAAATAGTTTTATCTTATTAGGAAAGAAAATAAACCCATATCCATATATGAAAACGGCAGATTTGTATATACAACCTTCTAGATATGAGGGAAAAGCGGTTACAGTTACTGAAGCTCAAATATTAGGAAGAACTGTAATGATTACTAATTATCCGACAGCAAAAAGTCAGGTTAAAGATAAATATAATGGATATATATGTAAAGCTTCTGTTGAAGGAATAGTAAGAGGAATAGAAAATTTATATAACAATAAAAGGTTAAGAGAAAAACTAGCTGAGAACTGTAGAAATATTGACTATAGTAATAAGTATGAACTAGAAAAATTATATAGTCTATTTTAGTAAAGGGGATGATAATATGGAACCCAAGATAAGTGTAATAGTTCCTATTTATAATGTTGAAAAATATTTAAAACAATGCTTAGATAGTGTATTAAATCAAAGTTTAAAGGAAATAGAAATAATATTAGTTGATGATGGTTCAACTGATAAAAGTAAAGAAATAATTAGTGATTGTGAAAATAAATTTCCAAATGTAATTTCAATAAGGTTACAAAATAAAGGTGTATCAGTTGCTAGAAATATTGGTTTGAAAAAAGCAACAGGTAAATATGTTTTATATTTAGATTCAGATGACTTTTTAGAAGATGAATGTTTAGATATATTATATAAAACAGCTGAAAGGGAAAAAAGCAATATTATTATATTTGCACATAAAGAGATTTATGATACTGGAATAAGCCACAAAGTATCAGTAATTAATATAGAAGTAGATGATAAAAAAGTATATTCTGGAATAGAAGTAGCAGATATGGTTCTTAATTGTAAATTTTTGGGTACTGCATGGAATAAATTATTTAATAGAGAATGTTTAATTAAAAATAATTTTATGTTTGAGCCGGATAGGTATGTACAAGATTGGTATCCTATTTTTATTGAAATAAGCAAGGCAGATCGAATATCATTTATAAATAAACCATTATATAATTATAGAATTAGGGAAAATTCTATTACAACTAAAAAAACTATAAAGAGTATAGAGGATTATAGCCATGCAGCATCACAAATAATTGAATATTCACAAAAGCATAAATTAGATTCACAAAGTATACTTATATTTAAAGCTATTACTTTTAATACAATAATAAATAGATATTATAATTATAATTTAAATATAAAAAATACAAATAAAATGTATAGTGAGATAAAAAGAATAGTACATTATAAACATAATTTAAATAATGTTGAAATTTTAAAATTAAAAGGGTTGGCATTTAGAACTAAACTAAATATATTATTTTGGAATATTAAGAAATATAATACTTTTATTAAATGCAATAATATTGTAAGAAGTATATATAAAAATATTAATTAAACATAAAATCATAAGGGTTGTATTTTAATATGAATAATGATAGTAGAATAAAAAACTCAGCAAGAAATGCAATAGTAGGTCTTGGTGGACAAGGGGCAATTGTATTAATAAACTTTTGGAGTAGAGGAATATTCATTAAGTTTTTATCTGTAGAATATTTAGGAGTAAATGGACTTTTTTCAAATGTTTTAACTATATTATCATTAGCAGAATTAGGAGTTGGAAGTGCAATTATATATAGTATGTACAAGCCTATTGCTGAAAATGATAAGAGAAAGATACAGGCATTAATGAATTTATACTCTAGGGCATACAAAATAATAGGCTTAGTAATAGCTATAGTAGGAATTCTAATAACTCCATTTATAAAATATATTATAAAGGATAACGGAAATATAGAAAATATAGAGTTAATATACTTAATATTTTTACTTAATACAGTAGTTTCTTATTTTTTTGCGTATAAGCGTTCAATAATAAGTGCAGATCAAAGAGATTATATAGTTTCAGGATATAAATATACATTTAATGTAGTAAAAATAATAATACAAATTTTAGTATTATATATTGGTAAAAATTTTATTGCTTATTTACTAGTGCAAGTTTTTTGTACAGTTTTAGAAAATATATTTATTGCAAAAAGGGCAGATAAACTTTATCCATTTTTAAAGTATAAAAATAAAGAAAATTTAAATGTTGAAGAAAAAAGAGATATTTTTAGGAATATAAGAGCATTAATGATATATAAGATTTCAAGTACTATGTTAGATGGAACAGATAATATAATAATATCTGCAATTATAGGCGTTAAATCAGTAGGAGTATTATCTAATTATACTCTTATAATAGGCTCAATATCTATGGTAATATCACAAATAACAGGTGCAATTACTGCAAGTATTGGAAATATTACAAGTAAGGAAACTAAGGAAAAGCAAATTGAAGTTTTTAACATAATATTATTTAGTACATTCATATTATATGGAGGCTCATCGGTCTGCTTACTATCATTAATAAATCCATTTATTTTTGTATTTTTTGGCGAGCAGTATATATTAAATAAATTAACTGTGATTATTTTAGTATTAAATTATTATATATATGGAATGCAAAATGTTGTATGGACTTATAGAAGTACAATGGGATTATTTATATATGGAAAATTTAGACCAGTTGTATCTGCTATAATTAATATAGTTGTATCAATTATTTTAGCTAAATATATTGGTTTATTAGGAGTGTTAATGGGAACAACGATAACAAGAATAATTACAAATGTATGGTATGATCCAATTATAATATATAAATATGGATTTAAAAGTAGTGTAAAAGAGTATTATGTTCAATATGTTAAATATGTATTTCAATTATTATTAACTGTAATAACAGTAGGGATAATAGTAGCTTTTATTCCTGATTATAGTATAGTTTTATTTTTTATTAAAAGTATAATTTCTCTAATATTAACAATAATGATATTTTTTGTAATATTTAGAAAAAAATATGAATTTAAATATTTATATAATATTATAAATAATATTTTATTAAAGAAAAAAGATATACAGTTTAACTAATAATTGATTATATAAAAAATATTAGAATAATGAAATGGGGGAGTTTATTATGAAAATAGCAGTTGCTGGAACTGGATATGTTGGTTTGTCTAATGCAATTTTATTGGCACAACATAATGAAGTAGTAGCAGTAGATATAATTAATGAAAAAGTAGATAAAATAAATAGAAGAATATCTCCTATAGTAGATAAAGAGATAGAGGAATATTTAAAAAATAAAGAATTAAATTTAATAGCTACAAATGATTATTATAAGGCATATAAGGATGCAGAATATGTAATAATTTCTACTCCTACTAACTATGATCCAGATAAAAATTACTTTAATACTAGGAGTGTTGAGGCTGTAATAGCTAATGTATTGTCAATAAATCCAGATGCAACTATTATAATTAAATCAACGGTACCTGTAGGATATACTAATAAAGTTAGAAAAATGTTTGAATGCAATAATATAATATTTTCACCAGAGTTTTTACGGGAGGGTAAGGCACTATATGATAATTTATATCCTTCTCGAATTATAGTTGGAGAAAAAAGTGAGAGGGCAGAAAAATTTGCAAATCTTTTAAAAGAAGGAGCATTAAAAAAGGATATTGAAACATTATTAATTGGAAGTACTGAGGCAGAAGCAGTAAAGTTATTTTCAAATACTTATTTAGCCCTGAGAGTTGCATATTTCAATGAATTAGATACCTATGCTGAAATTAGAGGGCTAAATACTGAACAAATAATTAAAGGGGTAGGTTTAGATCCTAGAATAGGAAATCATTATAATAACCCCTCATTTGGTTATGGAGGGTACTGTCTACCAAAGGATACAAAGCAATTAAGAGCAAATTATCATGATGTTCCTAATAATATAATAGGAGCAATAGTTGACTCTAATAGAACAAGAAAGGATCATATCGCAGAGCAAATAATTAAAAGGAACCCTAAGACAGTTGGTATATATAGATTGACAATGAAAACTAATTCAGATAATTTTAGATATTCATCTATACAAGGAATAATGAAGAGAATAAAAGCAAAAGGAATAGAAGTAATTGTATATGAACCTACATTAAAAGATGATAGTTTTTTTAATTCACTTAATATAAAAGATTTAAAAAAATTCAAAAAGATATCAGATATTATAGTTTCTAATAGAATGTCAAATGAGTTGTTAGATGTAGAGGATAAGGTATATACTAGAGATTTATTTAATAGGGATTAATTTTAGTTATAGCAAGGAAAAGATATGAGTAAAAGAATTGAATGGATTGATAGGGCAAAGGGAATTGGAATTATATTAGTTATTTTAGGACATTCTATTTTCCTAGAAATATTTAAAATTTTAATATATTCATTTCATATGCCATTATTTTTTTCTTATCAGGGTATGTATATACATTGAATTTAGATTATAACTTAAGAAAATACTTATTAAAAAAAGTTAGAACTCTGTTAATTCCGGCATATTTTTTTACAATTTTTAATATATTATGGATATTTGTTTTATCAATAGTAAGCAATGAAACATTTAATATAAGTATTTTCAAAAAGATAATAGGAATATTTATACAATATAGAGGAACACAGTTTTCAACAGATGGTTGGTTTTTAATTGTATGTTTAGCTATGATATGATAATGTGGATAATTATTAATAGGTTTAAGAGTACTAATAAATTATTGAAAGTAGCTGTTTTTACTTCTATTATAGGTTATTTATATTCTGAATTTATAGGAATAGTAATTCCTTGGCATTAGATGTAGCTTTAATAGCAATAATATTTATAATATTAGGATATTTATTTAATAAAAACATAATTAGATTAAATAAATTTCTACAAATTAAATATTTACCTATATTTTTATTAATAAATATAAGTACATGTTACTTAAATTATAAATTAACTAGTACGCAAGTAGATATGTACTCAAATAGATATGGAAATTACTTTTTATTTATATTTTAAGCAATTTTGGGAATAATTAGTATTGTTATATTATCAAAATCAATACTAAAATTTAATGAGTTAAAGTATATAGGAAGAAGGAGTCTGATTTATTATTGATTGCACTTTCAGATTATTAATACTATTAATGTGGTATTAAAAATAATTTCAAGAAATATTTTTATAGAACAATTTATAGTCGGAATAATTTATTTATATTACATTTTTTATCGAAATTTATTGATGAATGGATACCATTTATTTTAGGAAAAAATAATATGAAAAGTTCAAGTATAGGGATAGAAAAAATTTAATAGTTAATTACTCTAATAAAATATAAAAAAGTTTATAATTTAGAAGAACTTATCTATATTAAAGTTTTATAATATATAGATATGGTCTTATGTCAATATTTTGGACACAAAAAGTCAAACTTTTTTATGCTGCACTTCTAGCTAATAATTCACATTGTTCTGGTGTCATG